>VTLG01017355.1_pt1 | contig 12114 bp, 8 predicted proteins | sample 4694571 | NCBI WGS metagenome assembly VTLG01 (sample SAMN12604809, study PRJNA352737) | marine metagenome | biome: ENVO:00000447; feature: ENVO:00000209|ENVO:00000569|ENVO:01000036; material: ENVO:00002151; isolation source: viral sequences binned using virsorter ... | reverse complement strand
AAAGTGCATACCTTCTCCAAACCAACTTCGTTTGTTGCTGTCTGAATCAGACCAATTATTATTATATAATTGAATATTACCGTATCGTCTTCCAGATAATTGTAATCCACTAGAATCAGATACGTTAATCATAATGTGTGCCCAGTATCTCCAAGGAGATACAAATAATCTGTGTATATTATCATAAGTTAGTATTGTAGTAGTTCCTGCGTTATCTTTGCCATCCCAATCTAGTGTTATAGTTTTGTTATCCATATTTTTTGCTATAACTTTTAAACCTGTTTTACAATTAGCACTATCAGAAGCTATAGTATCTGGTATAGCTGCACTTGATGAATCAGAGAATGTAGCATTTTCACCATGTAAATAGAATACAAATTCTTCGTCATCATCGACATCAAAGGGTGCCATAGTATCTACTTGAAGTGTTACACCTGATGATGATTTTTCTAAAATCTCCATTACTCTTGCAGATGCTGCTATATTTTCTCTTTTAGTAGCACAAAACTCTGATTCACTATTAGCATACATTTGGAAACCACCTTTTTGAGAGAAATTTCTACATAAAGCAGGTGTATATATAGCTATATAATAACCAGCAGCCCAATTATTTGTATCAGCCTCTCCACCATCTCCAGACGTACGAGGGTCTTCATCAACTGTAAATGTGAGTGAAACTCCAGCTCCAGTTGCACCATTTGTAGCACCACTTATACCATCAACTGTGTATTCATATTGTCTAGCTGTACTACCTCCCCTATATTGGTTATGCTCTTGTATTCTTACTTTATCTCCTTTACGTATAGGACATGGAGTACTGGTTCCAAAATTTGTATTTTGAGCACATACGAATTGTTTTGAGCCCCCTTCACAGGTGTTAGCACTGACTGTTAATCCTGTATTTAACCATTTTGTACTTAATGCACTTCGAGCGGCAAGTGAACCATCATCATAAGCATTGTATAAATTATGAGATATCTGGGTACCTGCATTATAATCGTCATCGTATGTTTGGTGGTCTATACCTTTTTGAGTATAGGTATGTCCTAAAGGCACTGTATCTGCCGTAGCAGTAGTATAACGTGCCATAGATACTGTACCTTTAATATGGTCATCGGGTATATCACCTACTTTACCTAGGTTATCTGCTGAAAAATCATTTAACCAAAAACCATAAGGCCAATCTGTCCATGTATTGTCTTGATTTGCTGAGTTGCTTGAATTTACAGAAAGATAATCTCTACTTGTAAATCCTAAAGTTAATAAAGCGGGAGTTGGAGTATAACGTCCTGCTATAAACTCTCCCCCATCTCCTCTTCCGGGGAAAAAAGCCGCTTGAGTACCATAAGGAGTGTTAAACCCTGCTCCTCCTTCTATTTTGATAGGAGAAGTCATTCTCATAGCATCAAGTTGAGATGAATTCGTAATTTCAAAGTTAAAATCTTTAAAACGTACAGCATCAATAAGCACTTTACTCTGAGCATCTGCGGCATCTGTTAAAAGAACATCTCTATTTCCAGCTGAATAATTGCTTGGTACGTTTGTAAGCCATATAGACATATGCTTAGGCCAGTTTGAAGGGTCCTGTGTTAAATCTATAGCCTTATTACCAGTACTTAAACCTGCTCCGCTTGCTACAAATATAGTACCTACAGTAGCAGTAGTTGGTCCTCCCCAGCCTGACCAATTAGCAGCTGCACCATCCACTGATGTTATTTTATACTTTCTGCCTTGTACAAATGATGTAGCTGGAATGTCTCCTTCACTTGCATTATAAGAATAAAAATGTGGAGAAGCTCCTGCGGAAGTATCGTCATGCGCACCCCCATCACCAAACAAAGCCATATCTAAATAATCTCTACCTTCTGCACTGGATGCACTTCCTACTTTAATTATTTTTCCATCGTCTAAATTACTTATAAATAATCTACCAAAAGAAAATGTTCCCCTCGTGCTAGAAGATTGTCTTTTTGATATTGAAGTTGAGGGGTCTACTGCAAACGTAAACCTAACCCATGTATCTTCTAATGGCACAGCATGATTTCGACCTGTCGCTCCTATTTCATCAATAGCTGTAGCAGCGGCGGTTAATTGTTCTCGGAATATTATATCACCATGTTCATTTCCAGCGCCAGCTCCAGAGCGCATGTCATGGTCACTTATATATGCGCCAGTTGTAGCATAGTTTGTACTATCGGTACTTGAAACTCCATGTACTCCATTGAAAGGTATAACTTGCAAACCGTGTGATGTATTTAAAACAGACACAGCAGCAAAACAAGCATTCTGTGTCGTTTGTTTATTGTGGCTTTTACTAGATTGTAATGACCAATATGTTTCTTCAGGGACATCATCTTCTAAGCCACTAAAACCGGGAGCTACAATTCTGTCTCTTGCAACACCACTTTGGTCGTGTAAATCTGACATTCTTGCAATATAATCATATAATGTATCGTCGTCTTCAGGTGGTTCTGTTCCAAAAACAACGTGAAAACCTCTTCTTAGTGTTAAAAAATTCTGTTCATTATCTTGAGCAGTAGCAGTACCATCATCGCCATTTACAGGGTAAATTTTATTATGAGTTCCAGAAGCTGCTGTTTCCCATGCAAAAGCCTTTGCTAATTGCTTAATATTTAAATCCATTTCAATGGTAGAACAGTGTTCTGATGCATCATAATCATCAAAGAACGCTCCATTATTTAAAAATTGAGCTCCACCAGTACCGTATATTTCATTAACACCTCCACTTGATATTTTAATTTTGAGAGAAGCTTCATCGCCTCCTGATAAAGCATAAATAGTACTATCAGAATTAGTTCTTGCTACTTGGAAATCGTCAGGGTTAGAATTTCTAACGAAAACACCTACATAATCACCAGATGTTTGTCTTGTTTCCCAGTTGTTACCACTTTGTGTTCCTACCAAAGAACCCCAAGAATCATCAGCTACGAAAATAACATCTCCATTTGATAAACCATGACCTTCAGCATTTAGTTTATTATCTGATATAGTTGCACTAACTACTCTTTGAACGCCATCTCTTGTTTTGTTTGGTAAAGCTGGCTTTGTGACAGGGTAAGGTATATTCTTTTTTACTAAAAGACATTCTTGACGGTCTCTTGGACCTCCTCCATAAACTGTAGAATTGTTTTCGTAAGATTTACGTTGGTACGTAGGTATAAGCTTATCATCTGCGTGACCAGTCCAATATGTAAATAATTCCAAAGACTGTCCACCTTTGATGAAATTGTCTGTATTAAATCTTGGCATACCGACACCTAGCAATTTAGCGCTACTTACAGTATCGTCCCATTCTGAAAATTCTCCTGCTCCTCTTACCATTTCAAATATTGTATTACTAGGAGTGGCTTCAGTGCCGTATCCATCTGTAGTTGATAAATCAGCATTTCCATATGTGACATTTTCTCTCTGAACCCAGATTTCATAACCTATACCTTTGTGACTTTCATTAGGTTCACATCTATGCCATTCGTCTTTATCACTTGAAGAATAAAATTTAGATTCCTTTGACCATTTGGTGACTGGTATGTAATTTGCAGTTTCTCCTGCACCTAAAACATCTTTAACGCCTAATTCTTCTGCTGTGTGTCCAAAATCTGTTCTAATTTCAGACTGACTATGTTTGTCTTTACCATTACGCCATTTGTATCCTTTTTGACCCTTGTCTTTTGCTTTTGTTACTGTAGTATATGGTAAATCTTCTTTTATAATAGTTCTAGCAATATTTTTATATTTAGAAGCGTCAGCACCAGCGTCTGCATTTCCATCAAATATGTCTGATATTGAAGCATAACCATCTACAACAGAACTAAATGCAAGTATATCGGCATCAACTCTAGAAGCATATCCTTTAGTAACACTAACACCTTCCTTTAATAAATAAGAAACTGCTTCGGGATATTTAGTTGTGTTTTCTCCTATAGTAACACTATCAACAAAAAAATCAAAATCTAGTCTTTTTACTTCAGAATCACCAAATGTTGGTTTACTAGCAACATTAGCTTGAAAAAGATATTTATTTGCCTTTACTCCTCCTAATAATTCAGCTGTAGCAGTTCCACCATCATACATATCAGAAAAATATTTAGATACTACAGTATCTGCTACTGGTTGTGATTTTCTTCTAAATTCTACCATTAAATTCCTCCTATATCATTTTGTCTTCTTAACGCTTCGGGTAAAACTTGTGCTATACGCTCTGCAAAGTCCTCTGCGTCGTCAGTAACTATGTCTCCGCCTATATTTAAAGTTATGCCTCCACTATCTAACATGTTTTGAGTCTTAGGTATAACTGTTTCTCCCTTCTGTAATATAGCCATTCCGTGTTCTGTAGTAGGACCTCCTGTGTCATACATTCTAGAACCTCCCATGAAAGTTCCTCCATTATCATACATAGCTTCTCCACTAAACGAAGCTTGACTTTTCATAGCACCTGTTGCCCCAGCTCCTATATCAGAAGCGCTTCCCATGAAATTTTTCAACGCTGACCTAGCAGCTACCATAGTTACAAACATTGCTAAAACACCTGCTGCTGCTGCTGCCCAACCCCATGGACCTTTATCTGCACCCCATTCCATGTAATTCATTATAGCAAGAACACCGACAACAGCGGCAAGACCCATCAATGCATATGCTAATCCATCAGTTGCGGAAACTGCCAAAGCGAACAAAGCTATAGTAGCCCCCATAGATAACATAAGACCTTTATTCGTCAATATCATTGCTGTACCAGCTTTATTTAGTGTTATTAATCCCATAGCTTCAGCGTAATGCATCATTATTCTTTTAATTTTTATTGGTTCTGCTGACATGTGAGTCATATTAAGCTCTAGTTGTTTTTCTATTTCTAATTGTTTTAGCGCTAATTGTTGTTTTGTTAAACCTGCTTCTCCAGTCATTAAAGCAAGTCTCTTCATCATTATGTAATTAGCTATTCCACTTAATATATTTGTGATGGGTAGAATCTTATTATACATGTGGGCTTTAATTAAAAAGTTCATCTGGTGAGGTTCTAACCTTGATAGTATATCAAGCATCATCTCTAATGGGACTACTGCCATTTGTAATGTATTTGAAAATCCTGTTAATCCTTCTTCACTTTCTAAGAAAATAGTTTTAAATCGTTCTACCATTTCGACTGCTATTTCTAAAGCATCTAAAACAAACTGTTTTACTTCACCTGCTGCATGTGTTAACCTTTCTTCACCATTTTCTACTATTATAAAGAAATCTACAAATTGTTGAACTAATTCACTTATTCTAAAGGTAAATTCGTTTAATGTGTCGTTTGCTCTACCTACATCATCTGCAAATAGGAATGGAGCTAACAGTGCGTTTTTAACTAATTGTATTTGGTTAGCTAATGATTGTTGCTGTATGTCTGCCATTTTAGTAGCAGAACCAGCAGCATTAGATATATCTTCTACTGCTCCTTCGAATTCTTCTGCGTTTTGAACAAGTAATGCAAACGCCGTTGCACCACGAACATTCATATCTTCTAACATTGCTGTTAAAGCTTCGAGGTCTGTTACATCACCAAATGCTGCTGAAGCATCTTTTGCTATTTCGTGTAAATCTCTCATGTTACCTTCGGTGTCCATGATGTTTACACCAAGTTTTGCTAAAGCTGATGAATTATCATCTGCGTGCTTTGCAAATTGCGCTAATGCCTGTCGTAAACCACGACCTGCAATACCAGCCTCTAAAGCGCGGTTGGTCAATACTTCTAATCCACCTAGTAATTCATCTACACTTTGTCCTGTAGCCACAAAGAAAGGCATAGCGAACTTAACAGAACTTGCTAAATCTTGCCATTCAATTAAAGATTTCTGAATACTGTGAGCAAACTTATCAGTTAATTCTTCAGTTTGAGACATTTCCATACCAAAACCTGCAATTGTCTGCACAGTTAACTTAGCTAACGTGTTGTGGTCACCTTGTGTAGCCATAGCTAGTTTCATGGTGGACTGTAAAACTACTTGAGATTCAGCTGCTGATAAACCAGCAGAAGCTAACTGGTAAAGACCAGTAGCAGTGTCTTGAGCAGCTACACCATATTTTAAAGTAAAGTTGACCATTGTGTCACTGACTTCAAATAATTCTTTTTTAGTAACATTAAAAACAGAGTTAGCATTGATAAGAGTCTTTTCGAATTCTGTGACTTCTTCTGCTAAAGGTTGCATTTTATAAAAGAAAGCACCAGCAGCAGCCGTACCAATAACAAAAGCATTGGTGAGTCCGCCCTTTATCTTTGCAGCAGAATCTTGAGTTAATCTTCCAAGTTTTCGAACATGATTCATAGTATTTTTTAGACTCATTTGAATTTTCTTTTGAGCCGTTATCTTCTTCTTTTCAGCTTCTCTCTCTTCTTTAGCACTCTGTCTATGAACTCTTTGATTTTGTTTTTCTAATTGTACTCTATCTTCATTAATATTTACTAACGCTTCTTCTTGTTCACCAAGAGCCTTGATTTCTTTTTGTAAAACTTTATATTCTTCGCTTGATTCTGATAGTGTTGATAATCTTTTCTTCTCATCTTTTAACATCCTCTTGGTGAGGTTAATAGCTCTTTTACGAGTTTCTGCATCTTTCTTAGCGAATTCTTCTAAATCTAATTTACCTTTTTTAGAAAACTTTATACCTATCTTTTCGGCTTCGTTAGTGAATTTTTGATAAGAGCTTTTTATACCATTTACTGTTCTTTTATAATCTTTCTCGTATTGGCCCTTTGTCATACCCAACTTAGCAAGAGCACTTTTGGACATTTTAGATGGTGCACGAGCACGAGATTTATCAAGAGCGTCTTGAGCAGCTTTAACTGATTTTTCAGTACCTGCTAATAAATCTGCATCTGCCTGAGTGTTAGTTTCTTGTAAGTTCTTAATGGTTTGGTTATATTCTTTTTCTGTATCTTTAAACGATTTAGCTGCACTCTTGGTGGCTATTGTATTTATAGCTCCCGCTACACCTTCGAATAAGCCTACACTCTTTTTTGCGGAGCTACGGTCAAGGTCAAAACCTATACCTGCTGTTACTAAATAGTCAGAACGTCCCATTTTATCACACTATACTTTTAAATGATTGAACATTACGTTTCTTACCACTTCTTATTTCATATTTCGCTTTCAAATCCATTGATTTTTGATAATCAGAGCGGATTTGTGGTTTATCTTTAGCTAAATTACCTATTTCCTCTGGGGTATACCCGTCAAAGGAGTGTAATAGGTTATAATTACTCATAGCTGCTACTAAACCCATCAATTCATGTCTAGGAGTGGCTTTTATCTCACTCCAACTCATTCCGAGTTCTTTCATACAAGGGATGATTACATACACCGCATCGGGCGCTGTTATCATCCAGTGGTAAAATTTTCGTTATTTTGCCCTAACACTAAACTAGATATTTGCCAACGTAAAGTTGTAGGGATAGAATCCCAATTATCCTTACTAAGGGTTGCCGTTTCAGGTGCTTTTGAGTTAGCCTTTTCTATCATAAGAATTATTCTCTCAGAAGCTACCTTTTTGTAATATTCAGTTTGCTCCTCGGAAGGTGCATTATCATCTGGCATTGCCATTTTTGGTTCTTCGCCTTCTGTTAATTCGCACCATTGTACGCTTAGCTTCTTTCCAGACCATTCTAGTTCTTTCGTTTGTACTTCGTTTACCATTGAAACTAATTCATCAATGGACCACATTTCTTTTTCTTCTGTCATATTTTTTCCATTATAATATTATTCTACTTAGGCAGAATAAATTAATCTAATTTTGGTTTAAGAGTGCCATCGGGCATCTTATACATTAGACCATTGGCGGTATATATAACTTCGCCTTTGGTTTCTTGTTTTTTAGGTTCAGGTTTAGGTTCTGGTTCAGGAACAGGCTCTTCTATAAGGGCCTCTTCCTCTTCCATAACTTCCTTTACCATTTCGTTATCTTTCTTTGCCATGTTTATTTACCTCAGAATACCGTTGTATCTGCAACGTGGTCAGTTCCTGACGTCCCTGCTGTTATAACAGGTGTTGTGTATCCCATAAATTCCAAAGTTTCTTCAGTTGTTCCATCAACGTTTAAACTAATGGTGTGTCCTGTGATACAACAGTTATTCAAAGTAAAAACTTCAGACTGGTCTCTGAGTTTAACAAATACTCTGTATCCGTAATCAGACCGTGCAGGATTTACATTTCCTAAAAAGCTATCAGGGTGTGATTCTACACCATGTCTAGCTCCATAGAAAACCTTTTCCCAACAGTTGTTTGATTTTTTACGTGTAAGTGAAACACTGGTTTCTTTTTTAACTTCAACCTTCAACGTTGTTTTTTTACCAAGATAAGAAACATCTTCATCAGATGCGCCTATACCTATATCACAAGCTGTTAAATCTGATACTTCATTAGAAAAGTCTGCTGTAACACCTTCTCCTTGCGTTCCAAAAACTGTTGTTGAAACATCTGAAAAATTGGTGTTTGGTGAATTAGCATTATTTAATTTAGCTCTAGGTCCGGCAAAAACAGTATCAGAAGTACCGTCATTGGTTACAAAAGTTCCTAATACTCCTGCTGCTGTTACATCTACGCCAACACCAGCATCTTCTGTTGTTATTGCTACTGCAACATCTCTTCCTAGATAGTAAGCCATGTTAAAGACCTCAGAGGTCAGAAGCAGACATTGCTGCTACTGCTGCTGTTGCTCCACTTCCAGTTGTTGAATCTGCAACAATGATTGGGTCTACACTAGACATCCATTCCATAGTCTCTTCAGTTGTTCCATCTGCGTTTAAAGTTACGGAGTGTCCTGTTACTTGACATCCCGGAATAACAATAGATTCAACTGCGTCTTGTAGTTGAACTATAATTCTGTATCCGAATGTTTGAATTGAGCCAGATTTAGCGTCAGAAGGGCTTGTTAACCCTGCTGAAATCTTCTCGTTGTCCAATCCCCATCTTGAACCTGTGCTTTCGTATGCTGTTCCATCTGAACATTCTCCAGATGTGATTGGGCCGTTAAAGACAACATCCCATTGGTTGCTGCTCTTTTTGCGTGTTAAAGAAATTGTAGTTTCTTTTTTAATCTCTGCTTTGAGGACTGTTCTTAATCCTATGTAACTAATATCTTCATCAGTTACTCCTATTCCGACGTCCACTCCGGTTAAATCAGTCAATGCATAAGTGTCAACTGCTGAACCAGTTGCTCTTGGTTGTGCAAAGTTAGATACATTTGCGTTGCCTTCTAATTTTACTGCATTGGATGTGACCTTGATTCCTTGGTCAGGGTCTTCTGATAAAATCCAGACTTTGACATCTCTGCCTAAATAATATGCCATATTTTTTTTCTCCAATTGGTTTACGTTAATAGCGATTGTCTAGAATTGCAGTTAACGCTTAATTACTGTATATAGTCTTAGTATATAAAGCTTTCGCTCAATCCTCTATATATTCACTCTGTAGCACACCTACATAAGGTAAAGCCCAGAATTGTACAGATTTGAATTGTTTACTACTTAAACCTTTATCCATTCTCTTCTTCCTATTACCTAATCCATACACTCTTTTACCTAACTTTCCTGATGGACCTCTACCTAATCTTTTTGCAATGTCTGGAATGCCATTTTTAATATCTTGTATTAATGCTTCTTCTATTTCTCCTGCTGCTGGATAATGTACAACTGTGGCAGGTGCTAATCCTTTAGTAATTCCCATATTGGCAATAGCAGCTGTAACTCCAGTACCAGATGCTGCCATCCCTGTTACTTTTGTTGCTGAGTAAGCGTGTTTATTACTCTTATGAATAGCAAGCCCTCTATCTTTGATACCATGCGACGCCAATCTTTCTTGACCTAATGATGCACTATAACCTTCAAAAACAGCAATAGATGATTCTTTAACATTTTCCTCGAAAAGCCATGTCTCTGGATTTGGAGTCAAATCAGCCGAAGCGTATACACTCATTCCTGATGGCATATAGGTATGAACTCTATGTGCTTGTCTGAATTGAGCACTTACTCCTTCATTCATTCTTCCTAATACGTGAGCTACCTGTTCCAGAGCAACTTGTCTAGCACCTTTCTGGGATGTTTCATTTAGATTTGCTTTGGTCATTTCTATACCTATAGCTTGGGCTATCTCTGCTACTGATGTAGTAGAACGTTTTGCTTTAACAGAGTTATTATTTCTGTTTGCTAACTTCTTCATTTCATGTAAAGCATCACTCCATTGTTTTCCATCACCAGTTTTTATTTTTGCTTCTTCTTTAATTTTTCTAATAACTGGATTATAATCATTTTTAATAGCGTTGGTATACATCTCCTTCACACCTTTCCTCAACATACTTAAATTTTGACCTTCTGGGCCTTTTTTAATTTCTTTTATTGCATCTATTAGTGTTTGTGGGATGTTTGCTTTGTGGACACCGTGTTGACCTGACTTTCCAATAGGCTGCTCAGTAACATCCTGTATAAGTTCAAGTTGCCCGTTTTGTACTCTATATAAATCTCCGGGATTAGCTGTACTTCCTTGTACTTTTGATATCTGAGCCATTATTTCCTCATTGTCACCGTATTGTTGTTTGACTTGGTCATGAGATAAGTATTGGAAATCCCCTGTTGAGTATCCTAATTCCTCAGAAGCCATCTCACCTGACGATGACCTTTTTCCTTCATTTATCTCAATTTCTACAGCTTGAACTGCTCGGTCAAATATATCATCAACTAACTCTGCTGCTTCTTGTATTAATTGACCTTCCATCTTAGTATATATATTACCAAATCTAGGTGTGTTACTTCCACTACCAAAAGAATTAACATAACTTGTAAGCATGTTTACTTCATCTTTAGGTCTTATTCCAGCCATGTACCATACTTGGTCACCATAAAGTTTATACTGTTCACTACCACCCGTGAATTTATACCAATGTTTATTTGCATCAGTTCTTGTTCCTGTCATTCTCTTGAATAGTTTCTTACCTGTGGTTGCGCTCACTGCTGATTCTTTGGTTGGTCCAAGTGGTCCGTCGTCTGCTAAATTCTTTGTTGTTTCTCTATCAATAGTTGCATCTGTGTATCCTCGTCTTTTGATAAATTTTGCTCCAACTGGACCTCTGCCCATCTTTTTATCTCTAAATAAATTAGTTGCTATCTCAGGGTAATAACCTGTTATAATTTCAAAGACTTGGTCCTCTCTAAATTTTTTCTTATCTGGAGCCATTATAAAGCTCCTATAGGCTCTATTAAGCAATTAGGCTCTATTAAGCATTTTATATGGTAGCTTAATTGTCTTAGTATAGCTATCATCTTTTATTTAAGAATGCTAAGCTGAATTCTGCTGTAGCTCCGTACCACTGAGCTTGTGGCATAAATCCTATATCACGCCATTGGTCTAAGTGGCGCTCTAGCATCTCCAACTCCTCTTCTTCATATACGTCCCAGTTAATTTCCATAACAGAGTTTGCTATGTTGAGCATTAACCAGTTAATTAATCTTCTTTGTTTATAGACATCACTGCCTATGGTAATCTCTGTGTCTTTGTCTACAAATATATGCACCAAATAAGTACATCCATATACTTCACCTGTTCCACTCGCCCCGCTAGAGCCAAATGTTATATCATCTCCAAAATACTGCTCTTCGAATCCTGACGCAACTAATTGTACTACAACTGCTGGGAACTTTATATCTTCTGTTTCTGGAAACTGACCAAAAACGTATACATCACTTCCTGAAGCTGTTGCAGTATTTAGTTTATCACTTACACCCATCATTAAGGCACGTTCTATAACATTAAGGAAATCTTTAGCCATGCGCTCTCCTGCGGCTTGGGCTGCTTCCTCTGAGTTTATTACAAGATAATTTTAAGTATTCATCTCTATATTCGGTTATACCATCTACTACCCAATTAGAGGATTCGTAAAAAATCCAGTCAAATATATCATATTTTTCAACAGTGCCTCCACCTAAATTAAACGTAACACTAGTTATTTCATTTGCATTGTCAAAATTTGAATCTCCAATCATTTTATTAAGGTCAAACTCATTATTGGTATTATAGTTGCCAGATACAACAGCAGCCGTAGCTATTATAGCACCACTTTTGGTTTGAAAGG
>VTLG01010147.1_pt1 | contig 12114 bp, 4 predicted proteins | sample 4694571 | NCBI WGS metagenome assembly VTLG01 (sample SAMN12604809, study PRJNA352737) | marine metagenome | biome: ENVO:00000447; feature: ENVO:00000209|ENVO:00000569|ENVO:01000036; material: ENVO:00002151; isolation source: viral sequences binned using virsorter ... | reverse complement strand
GCTAGCAGCATCATAAAAAGTTACTGATTGATCTGCTGTCCAAGTAACTGCATTAGTTAAGTTTTGTCTAGTTGCAGTAATTTGTATATAAGTTGGACTAGTTATTACTCCCGCATTAGTTGCTTGAAATACATAAGTAGTGGGAGATATTCCCACATCATATACAGTACTAGGGAGGGTAGTAGTAGCATTTGCATAAGCTGTATATCCACCATATAAAATCTTTTCTTTATTATTTGTAAATTTTATTCTTTTATGTCTTATTCTGTAGTAGTATGTTGTTGCATCTGCTCCTACAGTATGTGTATATTCTTCTACATTTCCTGCTACAACACCAATTAATACAGGATTTGCACCACTACCGTTTGTATAAGAATAAATCTCTGTCCAATTAGTTGCAATAATACCTGTTGCATTATCCCACGTAAGATTAACTTGTCCAGAATTTGTTGGAGCATTAGCTGTTAAGTTCTCTGGAGTTCCGGGAACATTATCAAGAGGTGCTGAAAAGTCTTCATTTAACACGCTAGGTAACGAAAGAGGTGATATAGTATAAAAACTATCATCATACTCTTCCGCAGTAATATTAGCTTTACAGTCTGCTGTATAACCAATATTTGTTATTCTAAAATATTTGCCCGTCCAATTAAATTTAGTATTAGTAACTCTTATTGTATCACCAGCTAATAATAATAAAGCTTTTGGACCTAAAGTAAAGGTTATAGTTAAATTATACCTAGATTTTTTTAAAAAGTTTTCTACATTTATGCGAGCATTAAAATAATTGCATACAGCAGGCTGAGAGAGAGATCCCTGTTTTACAACACCTTTATCTGCTTGTAAAAAATTACTATCAAAGAAACTTACTGCTTTACCTTCCCACATACTACCTGGATCATGAATTGTGGAGTTCGCAGTATTAAAAGACTTTCTAGCTCCAGCGTCTTTTACAGATATACTACCTATAATATCATCATCAGTAATATATCTAGCATTCATTTCTGATCCTATAGTATATCCTGTATCACCTCCACCAGCTATATCAGAAGCAATAGTATCTGTAGTAGTAGCAATTCGTAGTGCAAACTTACCTCCTTCAAAAGTAAGTTGTCCATTCATTTGTCTTAAAAAGCCTACTACTGTATCAAAAAGAGCCTGAGAAGTATCAACTGTTCCAGAAGTCTGATGTCTAGTAGCCCACCTTTGGTGATGGCTTTCCCATCCTAAATATCTCCAATATTTAACAAAATCAGAATTATATATACTATAAGTAGTTTCATTATAATATGATGTACCTGACTTATTCTGTAAACTAAGATTTGTTCCGGTAATAGTAGTTGCTTTACTATTTGTACTTCCTGATTGTCCTAGTTTATAAATAGGTATATGTACTATTGGACCAGTTAACCCACTACTATCAGTATCATGATCTCTACTGGTTCCTGCTTTTAATGCAGCTATATGAGTATCATTAGTTATCGTACCATTAGAATTTACATTTCCAGATAAGGCATCAACTCTATAATAGCCTCCAATAGTTTGGATCATATCTCCTACAGAATATATTCGAAATCCTTTTTGAAGTTCTCTTGAAAATTTACCAAAACATTCTTCCATTACTACAGAAGTTTGATCATCAATAGTAGCTTGAACTCTACCCATAGCTATAATATTGCCATCATCAGCACCATTATCTGTTAATACATATCTATCCCCTGCTGTTGCATCAAGTGCAGTACTTAAATTTAATGTTTGAGTTCCTCTAGAATCACAAGTTCTTGCTGATGCTAACCAATCTGATAAAGAGATATCTTCGCTTGGATCTAAACCTCTGCCATAAGTTTTAGAAGTAACAAAATCTAATAATTGTATTGCGGGATTAACTGAAACTCTGCTATCTTTATTAGTATGTATAGTATATTTATAAGTAGAGGAACTAACTTGCTCTGGAGCAGCTCCTATATCCCACGGAGGAGAGATTTGAGCTATTCTATTAGTTCCATCATAATCTTCTATTAATCTTTCTTGTATTGAGAAATAACCATCTGTAGTTTCTGTAGTTAGTTTTATCTTCATTCCATTATAGATATCAGGAGTAGTACTAGCACTATTTGCTAATTGTATCTGATTCATACATATAATAGTTTGAACTGCAGTAGTTGTACCACCTGCAGCTTTACCCCCTGTCATAGTTAAAGTTGCACCACTACCAGTTACTTCGTAAGAAAATGGAAACCCTACATAACGTAGATTACTATCCGTAAAAGCAGAAACTACTGTATTAGCTTGATCTTTATAACTTGAAAATAAATCGGTCCAAACAGTTGAAGCTGGAACAGTTATAACTTGCGGACCATCTGTAGGTGCTGTAACATTTGAAGTTACAGCTGTTAAAGCAGAAGGAACTGTGCCAGAATCTGGATTATGACCAGAAGTAAGCATATGCCAAACGGGATTTGTTCCAGAAACTGTTTTTTCCATATAAAAATCAGTAATAGTAGGAATACCATCAACATAACCTAAATCAGGGGCATCACTAAATCTAAATCTAGTTTGTGTTGCTCCTCCACTAAAGTCTGGATTCTTTCCAACTATTTCCCATTTATCAATGATAAATACATCAGCATTTAATACAGCATTACCTGGGGCTGAATTCTTTATAGTAACAGTATCTCCAACTCTAAAATGATCAGCTTCATCAGTATCAACATAGGTAGCTTCACTACTATAAGTAGAAATAGGGTTATGAAGATAACTATAATCATAATTATAACAATCTGTATATTTTCCTCTAACTACATATTCGATTTCTGGTATTGATGTCTCATCTTGTGCGATTTCGCAATCCATGACGACATAAGCAGTATCAGATAAAAAATGGTTTGGTCCCCAATAATCTTCTAAATCTCCATCATAATAATCATTTTGTCTTTTAAATCTATCACCAGAACTAGCAGCTTGAGCTATACTTACAAGAGTATTATCGGCAAGCTGATCTTCTTTACCCGTATGAACAGTGAGACGTACCGTATTAGGCTTGTTTAAATATATGGTTTCTATATCTCCAACACCCGTACCGTTAGTATTAATTGCTGATAAATTTGCAGTAGTATTGGCTAAAGAAGGATTATATGTATGATATTTTTTCATCCATCTTATTAAGTCATCTCCTACTGTTACGAATCCACTATCCCCTCCTATATAAGAACCGGGATAATTAGCGAAAGTAGATGTTGATCCACTAATACCATTTCCAGATATCTGTACTCCACCTAAAGTATCTCCTAGTTCTGCCCTTCCTCTACAAACTACATCTGCGCTTGATTCTACACTTGTATTTCTTTCGGTATAATCTGGTAAGTTTTGGCAAATTAAAGGCATACCCTCTACATATAAATCATAAATACCACCTATTTCTCCCTCACATAAAGTAGAAGCCATAAAAATATGAGTAGTATCACCTACAATAGTTGCTTTTGTATCTACAAAAATAGGTTTAGCTGCTATCTTATCAATTCCATAAACTACTGGAATATATTTAGCTTGTAGTGAAAAATTTAAGTCTACTTCTTTTTCAGTAATTTCATCTACTTCATAGGTTTTAAATTTTGCTCCAAGACCAAAAAAGCCCTTTTTATATTTATGTTTAGTAACTTTTTCGGTTTGTTTATAAGTAGCTAATATATTGATTGTTTCGTTCGCATGAGCAAATCCTAAATCTGTAGCATATATTTCTTTTTTAACAATATCAAAATCAGGAACACCAAGACTGTTTAATCCTCTATGAATAGAATCATCTGACATCCTTCCATTTACTGCTGCAAAATCTCCCCAATGACTATTAATTTTCCATTTTACTTGTAAAGAACGACTAGGATTATCTATTATACTTGCTGAAGCTATTATACCTTTGAAAACAGGTACAGGATTACCTATAAAAGTATAATCATCAGGATCTAAGAATACTTTATATACCCATACGTCTCTATTTACATATGATTTATTTGTAGCAGAATCATTTAATTCTGTAAGAGGTCCTTTGAGTTCGTCTGAAACTATTGTTAAAGTAATAGATGTACCAGTATTTTGAGTAGCAAGAGTATTATCTATATTAGCTACATTTAATATTGTATTATTACTTGTTAGACCTGTTACCCTAACCTCATAATTAGAATTACTTCCTCCAGAAATACGTATTTTATCTCCTTCTCTAAATCCCTCCGCTGCTAAATCTGTATTAGGTACAGTAATAGTACTAGAGGTCATAGTTATATCAGATGCAGTTACTGAATTATTTAAACTTTCTGCTCCTATAGTTAAAGTTATTGAAGTAGCTTTAGGTTCTATAGTTTCGGAAAGCGAACCAACTGTCATTACTTTATCTGCTATATAAGTTTGACTCCCATTAGAGTTCCCATTAGTATCTACACTACCATCATCAAAAGCTATATTAACAGCACCATCTGTTAAATATGCATATCTTTTTGCGTCTGTATTAGGCTTACCCGCCTTAGTAAATTTATAAGGACGCTCATATTTTATAAGATGTGCGTAAACAAACGGCTCATTATTTATAAGCCGTTTTTTTAATGCTAAATTGCTTGATGTTAATCTTTCTGCCATTATGCTTGTGCTTCTTCTAAATTTAAACTGAAAGTATATAAATTATTAGTACCTAAACTATATTGTTGAATATCTCCTTTAAGTATTACACGAACTTTAGGTTGATGATAAATTATATTTTGTCCTGAAGAAACAGCACGTTGAAGATTTGGTGTAAAATACACAATTCTTTGAGATGTTGTAGGATTAGAATGTATTCCAGTATGATAAGAATCTCTAATCATAACTCTAGTTACTCTGTATATTTTAGTATGTAAACTATCGAGAGCATCTGTAATTGTAAACATGTCTCCTGGTTTTGGGGTTATTGTTTGTGTATCGCTATGCCCAGCTTGAAGCATCCATTGAGCTCCTTGATTTAAAGCTGCTGCATTAGTAGGAGCAGTACTAGCGACACGACTTGCAAAATTAGAATCTCTTGCAGTATATTGATTAGGAAGTTGCACATAAAAAGGATTTAATCTTCCTTTTCGTTGAAGTAGAAAACTAAAAACAGGTTCAAAATCATCTCTAGTCATAGGATTATAAGTAATGTCTATACCCCATTTATGCCCAGCAATACCTCTAGTAGTTACTCTACCTGAATTACTTCGTGATACTTGAATAGGCGCTTGTGAAGAAAATTTAATTGATTTAAATCCAGGACCAGCAGTATATCCTGCATTGCCTGATGTTGCTGAACCATCCTCTGCTATAGAATTATTCGGATCAGGTAATATATCTAAAAATGATGTGAAATTAGCCATTAGTAATCAACTCCTCCTTCACTTTGGGGTTCACCATAAGTAGTTGTATCAATTCCTTCTAAAAAGTCTTGACCATAATCATTTGCTGCAGTCCTAATCATACTTATTATATTTCCTTGTTGTCCTAGTAGTACTTCTTCTACACCTTGTGCATCTATTGCGTGTATTGTGAAACTTGCATTAACTACATTTTTCATTCCTTGATCTGCAGGTATTACATTTAAACCTGTTAATGGTGTAATTGTTTCGGGACCTCGTTCTCCTACAAGTATCTCTCCTCCGCTTGCGTAGCCTTTTCTCATTCCAGCTGCCCCGCCTTGGGCAGAAAAGCTAGTAGCTTGTTGTCCTATTCCTCTCTCACCCCGTAAAAAAGCTAATTCACCTGCGGAAGCTCGTTGAGATACATCTACTTTATTTGATCTTTTACCTACACTTACTGAAGGAGTTGAACCAGCATCAACAGCTCCACTACCTCCTTCAAATTGTTGAGACTTAATCATAGATATCTGTTTCATACCCATACCTGCTATTATTGCACCTAATACTGCACCCCAAGGCCATCCGTATTCCTCCCAAGCTTGAACAACAGAAGTAACTATATTAATCATAGTTTTAGCAATAGACATTTTCTTTTTAGTTTCAAAAGCTTTTTTCTGTATAGCTAATTTTTTAGCTTCCATAGTTTTAATTCTAGCTAAAGATTCTTTAGATGATCCATCTTTTGCTTTTTCTGCTTTTATTTGATTATCTATTTGAGCCACCATCATTTTAGAACTAGACGCCATTATACTGCCCATAGATGATATTACATCACCTGCTAAGCTTAGCTTCTCCATCATACCTCCGGTTGAATCTGCAAAAGCTTTAATTGATACCACCAATCCGTTTTCTCCCAAGAAACCTTCCATCATTCCTGCAAAAGCTTCTCCTTCAGGACCCCACTTCATTGCTTCTTCAGTAAAACCTGCTTGAGCCATTCTCATTGTATGTAAAGCTTTCGTATAAGTAATTACAGGTTCAATTGGGGGTACACCTTTTTTTTCTGGTATAGTTGACATATCTATTTCTTCTATAGCTGTTTCAGCCGCCACTACAGGTCTTTTTTGAGCGGTTACTTCAATTTCTTCTATAACACCACTTCCACCATTACCACCACCTGTTGTTAATGTAGTATTTAAATTATTTACTGCTGCTGTATTAGCTACGAAAGCCTCGGATTCGGCGTGCAAAATATCTATTAGCGATACACCGTCGACGGTGGCGACGGTGCCGTCTCCAGCATCACTCTTTACTTTTTTCATAAGCCACTCCCAACCACTTTCTTTTTCAGTTGAATATCCTGCTTTACCCATTCTGTCCGCCTCTTTGCCTGCCTGTTTAGCCGCTCTGGCTGCTTGATTTGATTGAATTTTGGCTTCTCTAGCTGCTTGTTTAGCAAGTATTTTAATTTCTCTTTGTTCTGCTTTAGAAAGAGTAGTCTCGTCTTCTATTATATGTACTCCAAGTTCATTAGATGCGGTTGCTTTATCCCACTTATCTATTAGTTCTCGTAATAATTCATTAGATGTCTTGGTTTCTGCTAGTTCTAGATCTCCTAGTCCTTCTAGTTTCTCAAATGCATCTTGTGATCCTTTAAGACCTTTAAATAAGTTAATCTCACCTTTTTCAACACCTTCTTTAAAGGACTCCAATCCTTCAAATAAAGCAATTTCCAATGAACTCTGTAAATTCTCTACATTTTTTTGAACAGCTATTTTCTGTAAGTCTGCCATTGCATCAATCGCTGCTGCACCTCCCTCTAAATCAATACGATCTACTAGATCCATTTTTGGATCAAACTCCTCACCTTTTTCCAGTTTAGTTCTCTGATTTAATACCTCTATCTGCTTATCAAGATATTTCATATCTGCTTTTTGAAGTAGAGCTTTTGCATCTATTATCGCATTTTCCACTTTAGCACTAAATATTGCAAATTCAAAAGCTCTTTCTGCTGCTTGTATTTTTAATTTTGCTTCTTCTGCAGCATTTAATGTTGTACCTCTTCCCGCCAAAAAAGATTCTTTTTGTGCTGCTAGTTTAAATCCTTTATCTTCTTGAGCTCGAATTTTCTTCACCATATTAAGTTGGTTTTCATAGGCTTCTGCCTTTTGTAATGCTTGTTTAGTACCAAGAGTTTCGATTTCTTTATCTATATCTAATTGTTGTAGTTTTTCTTCTGTAATAGAACCTAGTAAAGAGAATAAGTTTTGCTGTGTTAAATTTGTCTTTTCAATTATAGCTTGTTGTTCTGCTAAAGTCATTGCTAAAAAGTCTTCTTGAGATATTCTTGTTTGTACATCTTTCATTTCTCCTGTTTCTTCATCTCTCTTCGCTTCTATATAGCTTATTTCTTCAAACATTTTTTTAACTTGTGCTATTTTTGATTTTGTAATTAGTTGTTCAAATTTTAATTTCTTCAAAGTCATTTTAGCTTCTATACCCGCTAATTTGGCATTAAGTTTATAATTTTTACTAGCGAATTTAATAACTTTATTTATACCCACTAAAGTTTGTTTTCTAGTAAGTTCTAATCTTTGAGTTTCTAAGACGGCAGTATTTAAGTCAAAAACCTCCTGTTTCATTCTACCTAGTTCTTCTGCTGCTGCTTTTACCTTGTCTCTCCAACCTGTAAGTTCGTCTCCTGTTGCACCTTCCTTTATAGCCTTATCTAGATCTCTAGTTGAATCTCTAAGTGCCTTCTGTTTCAAAACAAAATCTGGTCCGATCATAGCTGCCATCTTTGATCCAACATCTAATAAAGATTTTCCAACTACTTCATCAACAGTAATATCTAATTTAATACCTTTTCCATCTTTGCCCATGGCTGCCGCCTGTAATTCTGTTACAGTCTTTTCCATTTCCATTATCGACTTAACAGCTGTTGCTGTAGATTTTGCAAACATATCCACACTTGTTTTTCTAGCAAAAGTATTTAGAAATTTAGAGCCTTCTTTCTCTGCCTCTTTAAGAGCGTCCCTAATACCTTTAGCTGCGGGACCTAAGTTACCAAATGCATTTTCAACTTCACCTATTGCTTTGTGTATAGCTTTTACCATCTCTTCAGGACCTACACCTGATTGAAAAACATCTCCTAATTTCATAGCTAACATGTCTGCTTGATCTGGTATACCAGTCTTTAATATTGCAGAAGCAACTTTAAGTTCATCAGACCATCCTACGGATAAAACACCTTTTACAGCTTTTTTAGCATTATCTAATCCGTCAAAAAATGCTGGATCAAAACCAAATTCTTTAATTAATTGATCTCCTTTCATCCCTACGACATCTCCAATACCCTCAGTTTCCAAGAATTGAAAAAGCTTACCTCTACCTAATTTTTCTTTTTTACCACCGCTGTCGTCTGCCTCTTTTCTAAGTCTTACTTGTTCTCGAAGCTTATCGTTCATTTCTGTAATTATACCACTTGATATCTCAAAAGCACGTAATTGACCATCAGCAAGATTTTTACTATTGTCTAATGCTTTATTATATTTTTCAACTTTTTCGGGCATTTCGTCAATTAATGTATCTAACTGTTTTACGCCTTCATTGTACTTCTTTTGTTCTTTAGTATTATTTTTCCAATTCCAAAGAGCCCAAAAAACTCCAATAGCTATAATTATTGCTGCAATAGGTAATAAGAGTTCAATTAAAGATATTTTTAATAATCCTAATGCTTTTCTTGCCTTAAATATAGCGCCTCTCAAAAATATCATACCTTTCGCATTTAATCTTACTAGTAGACTATTACTTTTTAGTGCTTTAGAATTTGCTGTTAAATCATCTGTATAAGTTTTAGTAGCTGCTCCTATAGCTTTCCAAGTAGCTCCCATTTTTTGTTCTTTATTAGTTAACTTTATAATCTCAAGTGCAACTGCTGATTCAGCAGTAGCTAAAGCCGTAGCATTTGCGGCAGCAACACCAGCTGCTCCTCTTCCCATTTCTGCCTGTGTTGTTAGGTTTAATTGAGCTTGTTCAAGTTTCATTAAAGCTATGTTATCTAATGCTGCTTTCTTTTCTGCTGCACTTCCAGTTTTTACGATACCTTCTTGAAATCTAATAGAAGCATTGAGGCTTTTCTGCATCTTATTAAGATCGCCCATTTTATCTTTAGAATTAGCTAAACCCTTTGCCCAATTTGCATAGTTTTCGGAAACTTTTGCACCAGCAGTATTAAGTGAAGCTTCCATTAATTCTAAATGTGCCACTTTTGCAATATTGGCTGCACCTGCTAAACGAGCTGCTTTTTCAGCCATATGCTGTGCTCCTGCAGCTCCAGAAGCTAAAGCAGGGATCATTTTACCTGCGATTGTACTAGCAAATAGTGTCATAACACCAAATAAAACGAATACATTATCAGCTAAAAAACCAACTATTTCATTTAATCCGAAGAATCCAAAAACGAATTTCTGATTAAAGAAATTAAATATAGCATTAGTAAGATCAGTAAAAGTAGCTCCTAAACGTGAATAAGCGTCCGGTTCTACAGCCTCTGCTATTTCTCCAAATTTAGATTCACCTTGTTCTAAAATAGCGTTCATAAAGGCTTGTCTTCTTTCCATTTGAGTAAGGGCACTTCCTGCTTTTCCTATCTGTGCACCATAGTTTTCTACAGCGTCATCAAGACGTACCATAATACCCAACTCATCAAGAATTTCTGGTTCTAACTTAATAGCACCTCTAGTTAACCTATCAAATGCATCTGGTAAACTTCTTCCGAGAGTTATTGAAGCACCTCTTGCTATTTTTGCAAGTCCTGCTAATTGTTCACCACCGAAACCACCAGACACACCAAGAGCCGCTGCTCTCATTGCTTCTTCTACTGATATTGCTCCACCAGTTACTTCTCGAAGTCCCTCTGCCATAACAGACAAAGTTCTACCAGACTGTTGACCCAGCTCTGTTAGACCTTTTTTAAGTTGTTCGAATTGTGCTGCTCGTTGGAGAGCACCAAATGCTGCGGTCGCAGCGAAGACGTTTGCAGCTAATGTTGCATAAGCTGCGACCAAACCTGAGCTTCCGCCCATAGTTTGGTTCATTTTTGAGAAGGCTTTAGAGCCCGATAAGTTTGTTTGGTATAAACCTTTTTCGGCTTTATTAAATCTGTTAGAAGCTTTTGTACCTTGATCCTTTTTCTTGGTATTTTTATCTAACTTTTTGGAGTGCTTATCAATATTGGCAGAAGAGATTTTTAAGTCTCCGTCTTCTACACGTAGTTTTATTACTATTTCGTCTTTTGCCATTATTTTCTTTTTATTCTATCATACTCGGATTTTATCCGTCTCTGATTCTCTTTTATATTATTACTATCAAGAAATAATAATAATTCAAATAACCAATCTTTTTCATGTTCTTTTATAAGATAGAGATCATATAAAAGAGAAAGATTAGTAAAGTCTTTACCTACAAAACCAATATCGGGATATATTCTATCCCCCAAAGAATTATAAATATTAATAGCTGTTAATATTGATTCTGGAAAGTCCTCTATATCTGGAGGACATCTATCCCAATCAATTTCTTCACCTGTTTGCTCGACCATACGTAAGTATTGGTCTTTTGTCATACCTATAGTATCATGTTCCAGAAACAGCTCTAGCTTGTCCTTTAGTTTTTGCTTGCTCAGCTGAACGAAAGTGTTCGAGGTCAAAGACTACCTCATTGAGCCAGTTGTCAAACTCATTTGAGTTTTCCACGAGTTGTTGAGCGTTTTCATCAGTATATGGTAACATACTTTCAGGCTCATTGCTTCCTAATTCAACTAGTACTAAATCTTCTAAAAATTTTAGTTTAAGTCCTCTCCAGCCTTTTACAGTAGCATTGGTAAATTCTTTTACAAATTTATCATCATCAAGCACCTCTTCAAATGCTCGAGTTTTTCTATTAAATTTATTTTGTGTGCATCTTTTTCTTAATGCAATTAGTTCTTTTCGGGAGAGATTTGCCAGTTCTACTTCAAAGTTATCAAGTCCTGGAAACTCCACCCATGTGGTTTTACTATCCACTAATAGGGATTTTAGTTCCATTTTTTATTCTCCTAAGAATATGTGATTTGAGTAGATACTGGGTCAGTATTATCTAACGAGCGAAAGTCGTAGCTTTGGGTGTAAACCTCTTCTGGTTGCATCCTAGCTGTATACATTACTGGATTAATTTCAACTTCAAGAAAGTTGGCATCACCAGAAACGTTTTTTGCCGTAATAGTTAAACTAGTATTAGTACTAAAATCATCAAATTGTGCGACATTATTGTCAGTTTGGTATTGACGTATCTCTCCCGATATGATACGTTTTCCCACAGTGTGTGCACTTGGAAACATTGTAATACTATTTAAGCTATCATGTAGAGTTTCATAAGGTGTCCATTCCATTTCATTTTGAATAGTTAAATTAACACTTAAAATATTAGCCATATTTTTAGCGCTACCATCATTTAATGTAACGGTTGGATAAACTATAAGAGGGGTTCTTGTGGCAGACTCAGATTGAGCGTTGCCGGGGATTGTAAAAGATTCATCTCCTGCTCTTGTTAGTTTTATTCCTTCTCCTTCAACTCGCATAGTAAATTGATTTTCTGGTAAAAAATCAAAACTAGCTGAAGTAATTACAGCACCTTCTAATTTAAAAGTACTGCTTCCTGTCTGTACATACATATCAAATGAATTTATAGTATTAGAACTACTTAAGTTACTTGCTAATGTAAGTAC
>VTLG01015379.1_pt1 | contig 12115 bp, 19 predicted proteins | sample 4694571 | NCBI WGS metagenome assembly VTLG01 (sample SAMN12604809, study PRJNA352737) | marine metagenome | biome: ENVO:00000447; feature: ENVO:00000209|ENVO:00000569|ENVO:01000036; material: ENVO:00002151; isolation source: viral sequences binned using virsorter ... | reverse complement strand
TGCTCTTGGGCTATCTACTGTAAGATATGCACAGTTATAGGCAGCTATATGATTGCGTTCTAATGCAGGGCCAGCAGTCATCATAGCTCTCATGCTAGGCATAACATTTAATGTGCTAATAGCTGTATATAAATCTGAATATGTTTCTGGTCTAATTGAAACGTTATGTTTTTCTTTTACAAACTGTACATAAAACCCTAATAAACGCTCAACTGTTTCTTCCCATGTTTCCCGTCTTCCTTCTTCTTCCATCCATCTCGCATATCGAGAAATGGCTATGATATTCTGGTAGTCACTCATTTGTTCACTCATGTATTTGTCCTCCTGTACATTTTATTTTTAAACCTATAAGTTTTGTTCCCATTAAATGTTCTACTAACTCTTCAAACATATCGGTGAGTTCTTCTGTTGGATCTCCATCCACAGGCATTGGAAATTCTTCTGGATCTAACTCCAAAGTTATAGAAATTCTAGCTCTGGTTTTTCCTGATATCATTTACTAATCTTTCTAAATACCACATAGCTTTTTCTAAATCTTCAAAGCCATTCTTGTATCGTTCTCTCCATGTGTACTTTAACACGTTGCCCTTACAATAGCCACGAAATTCTTCGTCTGTAAGTGTGGCTCGAATAGCATCAATGCATTCTACACCATGTTTGTTGTAATGTTTTGGGTGATTAACATTGTCTTCCATAGTTGGCAAGAAGAATTGTTCAGTGTCCCTTAAAGCTAATCTTCCTAACTCTGCATGACGTACATTTCCTACGTCAATTACTTTTTTTAACACAGACATTATGCATTTCCTTTCGTATCAGTAGCTAAAGTTAATACGTTATTTGTATAAGTTTTAAGAGACTCTGGTACGGGAACTATTAAATGTTTCTGTGCATAAATCTGAACAATCTCCCGTAAAAAATTATTCTCTTCCATTGCTGGAATTGAAGCTGCTGTGCAATTGCATAAAGCAATCATGTTTGAAAAGTCTTCTTGAGATAAAGAAGTATTATCTTCATCAGCAACAATTCCTACTTGTACTTCACCTGTCCAATGCTGTGAAGTTGATTTATCTTCTCTCTTTTCTTCCGAATCTTCTTCGGTTGTGTCTGCAAGAATTGGTCGAATGATAAGAATAAAATCATTTGGTGTTAAATGTTTATGAATACTCATACTCTGTCCTCACTTTCTAAGGTTGCTTCTGTTAATGTAGGTGGCATAGAACTTAATTTTTCTTTAAGCCAACCTTGTGGAATAACTCTATCACAATATACTAAATCTTTTTTCTCACACCATTTAGCATAAGAAGTTGCTGAACCCTTTCTAATCTTTCTACTACTGTTTTCAAAAACTAATCGAATGTCTAAATGAGGATGCTGCTGGTGAATTTCTAAGTGCTTACGTCTATCATCCGTAGACCAGAAGCCTTTAACCTCAATGATTATACCATTGTCTAATACAAAATCAGGTGTGTAAGATCGAATAGCAAAGTCGATCCATTTTATTTTTATGGTTTCATAACGTAGTATATGTTTAGCCTTATGAATTTGTTTAGCTATAGTTTCTTCAAGCCCTGAACGATATCCTTTTTGTCTAGCTTTGCGAAACCCTCTTTTATTATATTGCATTAGTCTAATTCTTTGATAGTTAAGTTATAACAATCTGCTCTTACTTTATAATTATTACTAGGATCAATGTCTCCTTTTTTCATGAACCTTGCTTTCTTAAAATATTCCTCTTTAGTTACTGATCCTAAATACCAACCAACGGTTAAGTCTCCCTTAACACGCACAAACGCATACATATCACATTCTTGTTTCGTATTAAAGTTTGCTACACTACAGTCGTATTCGGGAAGAGGAGTAACCGAAGTTTGTTTTGTCTTAACATCTACTTTACTACCGTCCGGTAAGATAAGATCATACTCATATGTATTTTCCCATACACCACCTAAACAATGTAATGCTATTTGTTCGCCTATAAATCCAGCAAGACTTCCTCTGCCTTTAAGAATAGAATTATTTAACCTACCCATATCTTTAGCTTTTACTCTAGCCTTATCAATCATGTCTAAAGTTATTTCAATTTCTTGCATACAGAACTCCTAAAAAAGAAAGGGGGCATAGTATACCCCCTGTCTGTTGGGTTATATTTTAGCGTCTTTGTCAATGTAAAACACAGTAGGCTTGTCTTTAGCCTTGCTTACTCGTGAAGATTCTTCACTTAACCTATCTCCCCAACAGTCTTGCTTGAAGTTACAAAATCTACATTCTGTATCAAGTATATAATTACCTGTTGGAGTACCACGAAACTTTTCTTTTATTGGCTTAAAGCAACGAGCAAATTTATTTTCTTTTAAGTCAATAACTTTTTTATCTAATTTTTGTATCACTTCAACAGGATCACTCATGTACGGTACGTACTTAAATTCTCCTGACGAATGATTAATTACCCACCAGCCTCCGGGCTGGACGTTCTTGGCTTTAGCATAAGTAGTTAGCTGACCAACATAACCGAAGCTATCATTCTCTTCGATGTGTTTTCCGTCAAGCCATTTATTTCTGTAACTCCAAGGAGAGGCTGACTTAATATCATCAACTTTATTATCAAGAATTAAATCATACTCTCCCGAAATTACTTCACCACCGATCTCTGTTTGAACCTGCTCTGGTTCTTCAAAGGTAGCACCTGCCTCTCTTAATAATCCTTTGAAGACTGCTTCCGTTATATCCCCAATCATCATTCGCAATAGAAAATGTGAAGAGGGAGGGGCAGCAGTCTCTGGTTTATTCTTAGAATACCAAAGTTGACAAGCAGCCCTACCAATATTACTGGCTCTCAGGCGAAATTTTCTTTCACCTTCGGGCTGAAACTGTCTTCTAACTGCTGCCTCTACATGCTTTGTGATTGCTTGTACATTATCTTCCGACATCTTTTCTTTGCCTAGCCTTGCTCTATCTAGGTAGGCATGTACAAGCATTTCTACAGGATGTTCCATACCGATTACTCGTCTACAGTAATAAAGGCATCAAGGACTTCCTGTTCGTCAGAAGCAAATACAGTACCGGATTTTCTTTTATAAGAGTCAACGATAAAGTTATTGTAATTTGTAACCCAAGTCTGAAAAGTGGACAGGGTTTCGCTGTCTTGTTTCTGTTTAATTTCAAGTTCTTTTGTTATATCTAATGTAGGAACAGGCATATAAAGCATATTTCCATTGGTCATAGGAGAACCTTCGGTTGAAACTTCAAGCATGTGTTGAGGAAACAAACGCCCAGCAGCTCGATACTTCTGCAATGCTTCTCCTACAATCTTAAACGCATTATTGTTTTCAATTTCCCATATAACTGGAACAGGAATATCTCCTGCATCAACAGATTCTCCTGCTTCATTCAATGGTTTGTGTAATACCACAGTACCAAAGATTGCTCGTACTCTTTTCACAGAAGTAATAAGTTTTCGTGTTTCTTCAGGTAAAGCTTTCCAATCTTTTACATAACCAGAAGGCCGACCACAATTAAAGCCACCATCTTCATCCATTAAATCAGAAGAAGTAAACAACTTGTAGTCATTTGTGAAGACAGACTTTACATATCTACCTTTCTTTCCCTTTGCATCAGGATTAGAATAGGGTAGCCAGCGTGAAAATCTAAAGCGTTGAAGAAAAGGTCTAAAGGAAATAGAGTCAGCATAAATAAATTTACCTGAACCATCATCAAACCTAAAGGTTCCTCCCGGAACCACTTCCATTTTTCTCTTTTTGCCATCTTGATCTACTGTACCCATGATTGATTGGTTCCAGATTCTCATACGACAAAGTGTCTCACCTGTCTTTGTACTTGTAGCTCCCTCTTGAGGAATGCCCATGACTTCTGCCATGAGGTCGTAGTTTTGTGCATCTATTGTTGCAATTTGATTGTCCATATTGGCTCCTTTCATAAAAACCTATCCCATTATATACATCTTAACTAACTAGTCAATACTTATCTTACATCCATCCAATTATTTCCTATCTTACAATCTAAAGAAAGAGGAACATCAAAATCTACCTCAAATTTCTGTAAGAAAACTTGTCTAAGTTGTTGTTCTGCATTGGAAATTGCTGTTCTAACTAATGTTTCTTCGTCTGGATATGTATCAATAACAATACTGTCGTGAACACTATTTACAATTACACTTTGTAGATTCTCCTTTCTCATATTATTTTCAACTAAGAGTAGAGTAAGCTGTACAATGTCTGTAGATAAGGATTGCACAGGGTAATTTTTAACAGCCGTAAAATAAGTTATTCCTCCATGTGGTCTGCGCTTGGCATCTGGAAACGAAAACTGACGACCTGTTGGTGTCGTTACCATACCTGTATTCATTACTTCAGTTGCTAAAGTTGTGTGCCAATTTGCAATTCCCTGATACTTGTTTGTAAATTGTTTATAGTAAGATGCTTCGGCTTGCGTTCTACCATAACCAGTAGCACCAAACAGAGGAGCAAAGGTATGTGCCTTTGCTTGCTGCCTTGTAGTATCTTGTCCAGCATTTGTAATTACTTCAGCTGTATAACTGTGAACATCAAATCCAGTTTCAATCTCATTCTTTGCAAGAGTATCATTGCCTAAAAATGCTGCTGCTCTAAATTCTAACTGAGCAAAGTCAGCCTCTATAATTTTACCACTAGGCCAACGAGAACGAAATACTTTTTTGATAGGAAAGGTATTTCCTCTTGGCATGTTCTGTAGATTAGGAGAATCCGAAGCAAGTCTTCCTGTAGTAGTACGATGCTGTACCAATCGAACATGCAGCTTTTGATCAGGTCGAGTGTACGTTTGAATACCATCTACAAAAGAAGATAGATAAGTATCAAGAGCAGATAACCGTTTTATGTTATGTAAAAATTCTTGAGCTAAGGGCATGTCTCGCCTACGAGCAACAGATTCTAAGAGTTCTAAACTTAATTTGTTCGTGCTGAATCCATGATTAGCAATCCAGCTTGCAGCAGGAGCAGAAAACTTTAGCCCTGCTATTTTTTTCTGAGGAAGGTATACAATTCCTGTATGATTACAAGTGTGGCAAATGCGTTTTGCTTTTCCAATCGTGCCATCTTTCTTGATGTATATATTAAACCCTTTTCCTTGACAATCTTTACAAGAAATTGCTGTAGTTTTATATACGATAGATGAGTTTTGTTTTACAGCCACATCAAAGGCAGACTTTTTCATATACTTTGAAAAGTTCACAGCCCATGTAGCTTTTTCAATCGGCTTACGACTATAGATGATAGAGCTTAATTGTTCTGGAGAAGAAAGATTTATAGGGGTGTCACCCATTAACTCGTATACTTGTTTCTCTAATGAACGAAGTAGTCCCTGTCTTTCTGTTTGAAATTGTTCCTTTACTTCTAGTAATACCTTTTGATCTACAGAAAATCCTCTATAATATATCTTAGCTAGTAAGATACATAAAGTATTTGTAAGTTCAATAATATTTTGAAGTGGTGCATACTCAGAAGAAAACATTTTCCTACGAAGTTGCATAGCCAACTCCTGTGTGGCACGAACATCCGCTAAACAATATTTTTCTAGTTCGTCTCCATCAATTTGATCAACAGAAATTCCCTTTCGTAATTGTTCTTTTAGTGTTCCCATTTTTTGATTATCCAATTCCCACCTCTCAGCTACTGCCTCTAAAGATAAAGGAATCTTTTGTCCTCGTTGAAATAAATATTCAACAAGCATAGTATCAAAGACAGAACCATTATATTCAAAGCCTGTATCCCACAACCATATCAATTCGTGTTGTGCATTATGACAAATGAGAACCGTAGCTTTATCTAACTGTGCTTGTAATAATTCTTTAGCGTTATCTGTACTATGCGTATCATGATTTAACCAAAAAGAAGACTCTGTTCCATCATCTTGTTTTGTACAGACTAAAACTAATTTATTTTCAGGACTAAATGGATCAAGCAAAAGCTTTCCCGTTGAGGTTGTAGTTGCAGTATTTTCTACATCTATTGTAAGTTTCATATCTAATTTCCTATGCTTGGAATGTAGCTGTAAGTGGATCAAACATAGTAACAACTCGACCATGTTTGCCTGTTAATTTATTCTTTACGATTAACCAATGTCGTTCAGGGCTTTCTTCTTCCTGTTGTCCTTCTACCATAGGTGTCTTAGTCAAACAGAATAGTACATCAGCTTCACTTGCTTTACCTGTACGACTGCCTTCAAGCATACTCATGTCCACAAATACTTTACCCTCTGCCTCTGCTGAGAGTTGACTCATTGCAAAGATTGCACACTTGTATTGCTTTGCTAAGATCCGAAAGCGAATGTATGTAGCTTTCAATTGTTCATGGTGAGCTGTGTACTTTCCTTCGGGCAGAAACTTATCTGCCATATCTGCGATAACTATGTCTGGTTCATATGCCTTGATAGCTCGTTCAACTCTATCCAAATCCCAACCAGTCGCATCAGTAATGTTTAGCTTATCTTTAATAGGATTAAATAATGCTTCAGCTTTCTGTCTGTTCTTAACGATGTCTCCAATCTTCATGTTACAGGCAGCAGTTAAGTATCGTGCTGATACTCGATTAGGCATCTCTTCATTTACAAGTACCATAACTTTTGCACCTTGTGCTGCAAAGCCATTAGCTCCTGCACATAGATATGCATGACTAGATGTCTTGCCTGTGTTGGGTCGTGCTGCACCTATGATTATTTGACCTGCATTTACGCCCGGAACTAGCTGTGCTACAGAAGGAATATTAAACTTCCATTTGAAATCCAATTTATTTTGTTCAAGTAACGAATCAATATCCATCTTCTCAAAATAAACTTTCAGAGCTGGCATGAAATCTTCTTCTCTACGATCTATAAATTGTAAAACCTTATGCAAAGAAGTGACTTCACCATTCGACATCTTAAATGCAATGTCCATGAGTTCATTAGCAGCGTCCTCTCGATTGAGTTCTCTCAGTACATCTTGTGCTACATCTTCATTAAGTGGAGTACAATTTGCTAGTTTATTAAACAGACTACGATACACTTCTCGTTGTGCTGTAGTAAGTGTTCCATTCGCAGCCCAAAACAATGCCTCTATATCAGACGCACCTATATCTTTTTCATAATCTATCATAGCTTTATCTATTATAGATTTAATAGAACGGGTTTCTTTGCTGCGGAATATCTTTTCTTTAACTAGGTTTCTATTAGCCTTATAAAAGTCTCGATCTGTTAAGGTGCGTAGTAGTGCTAACTCCATGTTGTATCTCCATAATTATTTCTGTTCAATTAACTCTCCAATTTTTTCCTTCATTAATCTTATATCATGTTTCCTTCTATATTTCAAGTCATCTTCTAATCGAGCAGCATATATTTGCTGGTGTTGCAGTTTACCCCGTAGCTCTTGTGTAAATATCAATGTCTTTTTAACAGCATCAGGATCAAGAGCTACAATCACTCCTGTATAGCCCTGTAGTTGCTCCACATGGCTCGGAAGCAAAGATGTACCCAGTAGAGCCACGCCTGTACAATTAGCGTCTGTTGCCCCTGCTACGGCTGCTGAGATGACATCCTCTACGACAATGGCAATTGCTCCTTCACCAGATGTATAGGCATAACCCGAAGAGCCATATCTCTTCCACTTAGGTTGTCGCTGATCTGTTGCTCGACCTGTTGCATCTACAATAACTCCTTCATGGCGAACAGGAAATACAATCCGGTTCTCTAATAGATCATAGTAAAGTTCAACATTAGCAAAGGGATAATCGTATCTGTTAATCCATTCTGTGATCTCTGGTCTGTTACTCACAACGTGAGGTGGCAAGGCGAATGACTCTGTATCTTCTTGATTATCGGACACTCGCAAATCATTCACACGTATACTCGTTGTCTTACGCCCTGCAAGCCTACACCCTGCCTTGTAACAATTAAAAAGAGTTCCCTCTATAGTTCTGGTAACAGTAAAGGTGTTATGCCCTGCACATGCAGGACAATTTCCTCTATGTTGTTCTCCAATTTTTAAATCTAAATTTATAATTACATCTGATATATTCATTCGGGTTCCTTATAAAATAAAGATGGGTCAAAGTTTCTTTTTGCTGCTGCATTACGTGCTTGCTCAGTACTAATTCTTACATAAGGACCAAGACTTTCTCTATGTTTGTGTCCAGAATAAGACATGATCTCTGTGTCAGTAGCTCCACAATTTGCCAGATCAGTAAGTACTGTACGTCTAACGTCACGCAATTGCAAGTGCGAAGATAGTCCTGCCTTTATTCTTATAGACTGAAATATGCGAGAGATATTATTCTCGGTGTAAGGAATAAGTTTATATGGGTGAGGCACTACCCATTCTTGAAAATCATAGGTGCTTTTTTGTTCACTTAACATCTTTGTTAAATCATCTGACATAGGAATGCCCGGTATTCTTTCTTTAGTTTTTTTAATAACCTCTCGCATGTATAATTGTTCTGATAAATTATAATTTACCCATGTAGATAATCGAATGTCCTCGATGCGTTGTCCTAATTCTACATTAATTCGTACTAACAGACCAATGTTTCGCCACTTAGATACACTAAAGGCGGCAGATAAAAATGTTTTAAAATCTTCAGGTGTCCAGACAGTATTACGAGGAGCTGCTCTTGACCTCTCTACAAAACGCCACGGATTTTTGGCAAGTAAATCATACTTCATTAGAACATTCCATGCTCTTGTAATAATTTGTAAAGTATAATTGGCAAAGCGAATGCCATCACCATCTACACTTTCAAGAAGTTGCCAATAAATTTCTTGGCATTTTGCCACAGTTAATTCTTGCAAGGGTATATCTTTTACACCTTGCAAAGAACATAGACGAGAGAGTTGATAGCTATATTGCTTGCGAGTTTTATCGCTAGTAATTTTAACTTTAAACTCAGGTGTAGTTTGATACAGCTCTACGACGCTTTCTATATTTTCTTTTTCTAACTGCATTAGGTTACTATCCTATCCAAAGAGTTTTATAATTGATGTTTCTAAAAAATATCTTATCAAGCCAATAAAGTAAATAGAACCTACACAAAGGTTCAACAAAATCAATGATTTATCTGACCAAAGTATACCTACCATAAACCACAACACTCCACCCGATGTTGAAAGAATTAAATTTAATGGTACTATATTCCAAGAGGTACAGGCAGCACCAAACAAAATACAAAATGTTCCTGCCCATTTGAGATACCAACTGAGGCCATGTGATGGAGTAACTTTATCTCTAGGCATTACCAACAACCTGTCCACAAACTTGTACAACTTTCTGGTGTTGCACCTAACATGGATATGTAAAATAACATAGCCAATAACATAGCTAATAACATAGCCATACCTAATTGGTTCATGCTGCCCACCATTCTGGTTCCGTAGTACCTTTGTTCCACTTTGCGAAGTATGCTTTTTCTCCCTTATAATAATTTCGGTATGCTTCTATAGGATTAAGTGTCTTGTATTGTTCTGGCATACATTGTGGGTGTGGTATGAACTCAGATGCAGGTTTATCCATGATGAAAGGTAAAATCCAGTCATTGATCGGTCTTAAATCTTTGATAACTTGTTGGCATTTATGTACTTTGTCATATCGTTTTGTATATTCCTTACATAACTCCATGCCATGAAGCCACAACCAACTATAATTAGGTTGGTTTTCTCCTGCCCATACTGTGCAAGGGTGGTTCTTGTATGCCTCTTTGTATGGCACTTGATCTCCATGACTATATCTATGCCACACAGAACACAGCATCTGTGCAGTTTCCAGTGGCATTTTCACAACGTGTTTGTCACACAAAGATTGTGCTGCAAGCAATGGGTTCTCGTTTACATAAAATATATTCATAGTTATTTCCCATCATTTAAGATTGATCTTGCTAACGTAGCATACCTACGTTCTAACTCATTTAATCTAGCACTTAATCTGTCAATATTTATAGTATTAGTTTTCTCACAATCCTCTAAATGTTTTTCTATATCCTTTAATCGTTTCAAATAATTTTGTACTTCCAATACTTCCAGCACTTCACAATGTACTAGCTCTTGCATTAAATCATAAAACTTTTCTTTGACCATTTAATTTTTCCTTATAGATTAAAGAAGTGACAGGTGCAAAGGGGAGAACATACCTTCGCACCTGTCATTCTTATTACGACAAGAGATTACGCAACGTGCAGTTGCTCGAACTCATCATAATTTATGAGGTTCTTAAATACAGGGGATCGCACAGCCCTCTGTACTTGTCTCTCTTGTCGCAATGCACGTGTACCTAAGTCAGCCCCCCGTAGGCTGTCCATGTCCACGTGTGTTCCGTAATGCGTCATCATATTATAGAATGCATAAGCGGTTTCGCCAAGCCTTCTTCTGTATTCATCATATAGTGACAACATTTTATTCAACCACTTTTGATTTACTTTAACTCCACTCTTAGTCGTTGTAATACAAAGGTTTTTCTCAAGAAAAGTTTGCACCTTTGATCGTGGCACATGTACTTCACGCATGTACTTAAATAAATGTGCATCACGTTCTAATAAGGTAGGCCACGTGGATACAACTTGTCCAATCTTAGCAGGGTCAGTACCAGCAGTATGCATTGCCGTATAAGAAATTGTATCCTGAAGACTTGCTTGTAAATTCTCACAGAAAATTATCATATTTCCAGCTACCACTTCATATTTTAATGAACCATTTACGCTGTTATATACCTTTAGAGTAATGGCAGTTGACTCACCTACTATGCGCTTAAAATTATACTTAGGTAGTGTAATAAGAGCAGACATAGCTCCACCATTATTCATGCTATTAAATTTTACTGTAGCATTTGATAAATCAAGGTCTGATTTATGTAATCCCTCAATGAGAGAGTTCCATAGTAAGGAATAAGGTTTAGGGCTGTACCTACCACCAACGATACCTAACACCTCGTTAGTGTCATCACGTACAATCTTCTGCCCTTTTTCTTTTGGTAATGGTTGTCCATTGTGCCAAATGGGTTGAAGAACAGGGTTCCAACTCAACGATACGGGTAGTGTTTCTAACATTTTAATCTCCTTAAATAGTTTATGTTTCTACTATACCATACATTCTCATACTAAACAAATACAATCTACATTATTTAAGATAGGTATGTCCATCTAGTTTAATGGTCACAGTCATACCCTCTGCCCATGTAGGTTTATCTATTACATGATGAGCATAATAATGTGTAGCTCCTTGTGCTATGTCCTCAGATATACCTGTGTATACGAGCAACACAGCATTAACATTAGCTGTCCATGCAGACATATCATAAATATTATTGCTTATATCATCTGCATACCAACTGAATTGATTGGCCTGAGTAATAACATTACATACATCATTAGGCCAACGTGGATCAGCAACACGATTGAGTACAACTTGGCTTACTGCCTGTTGTTCCTGTTGTGTTTCACCTCTTGCTTCATGATAAACATTTGCAGATAAACAATAAACATTCTTGAAATCATCAATTTGAAATGTTTCATCATACGAAAACATTATTCGTAGCAATATATATACTGCTTGCCATTTAATTTCAATCACTGTCTGTTGTCTCCATCTCTTGTCTTGGTCTTACGAATACGCTGTAGTCTGCGTAACTTTGCTTGATGTCTTGCTCTATTTTTACGATAGAGTTTATCTGGTAGTTCCTCTACATTCGTAGGATTATATCCATGTTCACGCCTAATAGATTTCTTCATCTTCCTCTCCAAGATTTAATGTTTTTCCTCATGCAGTCTTCTTAATTTCATTGTTATAATAACATTCTGCACACAAATACTCACGACCATAGTGTACTACTACAACTGCTTTGTCACCACACTCACACTCTGGTCGCAAGTCTACAAAACCAACAGTACCACGCACAGTATTCTGTTTCATTTCATTTTCCAAATTTCAATTGGTCACGACCAACAGACGGAGTGTCTGCTTGTGGTTTTTCCTCTACCACTTCAAGGTCGTGAGATGATAGCTCAGGTAGAAGAACATTCTGAATGTACTCCTCAACTTCTTTCTCACTCTTAGCAACAATCACTTCTTCAAAAATTATGCGATAGCTTTTCGTAGTCATTCCACT
>VTLG01006642.1_pt1 | contig 12115 bp, 13 predicted proteins | sample 4694571 | NCBI WGS metagenome assembly VTLG01 (sample SAMN12604809, study PRJNA352737) | marine metagenome | biome: ENVO:00000447; feature: ENVO:00000209|ENVO:00000569|ENVO:01000036; material: ENVO:00002151; isolation source: viral sequences binned using virsorter ... | reverse complement strand
GTTTGTGTGTCTGTCAACGCTATAGAAACAGAACCAGCAGAACGATCAGTATAAGTTGTTGTAAAATCTGCATATTTTGTGGTGCGTGTTTCTTCCCAAACCTGTGCCTCTACTGTGTATCCAGTTAAATCTATCGCTGCATCATTTCCATCTTTAAACAACAAAGGAATCGTATGATCTGATCTACGCTGCAACGTAAAATTATATGTGCCTGGTTGGATCGCCATAATTAGAATTTTATTACATACATCATAGCTATTGAACGAGGTCTTGTTTCAGAACTGTTTGAAGTACCACCTCGATTACTTTGGCTAATACTTGTTGAAGTAGAAACTGATATTCCTGTAGTATTTGTATTGATTCTGTTTGACGTGCCAGCGTCTTTAAAACTTAAAGCACCACCACTATTAACTGAGTTAAAAAACCCAACACTCATACTGTGCTGGTGACCTGGATCAGTAACACTTGAACTCGATGAAGCACTTACATTGTGATTGTGCTGACCAAACTGACTAGATTGAGATGAAGCTATGGATCTGCCACTATCAACACCTCTTCCATTGTCAAAACCTCTAACAAACTCACCACGCAAATCAGGTAAATTAAACGTACTAGAGCCATTCCCTGTTCCATAAGCCGTTCCAATGACAGCGAATAAAACTGAATAAGTTGACCTGCTTACAGCAGCACCATTACACTCTAAATAACCTGATGGAACTGTAGCTACTGCCATGCAAAATACAGATCCGCTTGGTACACCTTGTACAGTTGTAAACGATAAAGCTCCAGAACCATTTGTCTGTAACATCTGACCATTTGACCCATCTGCTCCAGGCAGTGTAAAAGTTACATTACTGCTGACTGAAGAAGGTGATTTTAAGGCGACAAAAGGAGCACCACTGGAATCTTGAAATCTAATAGGTAAGCCATTACTCATATCTAATCCAGCGTCACTAATTTCTACTCTTTCAACACCAGCAGTTGCAAAGCCTATAGTGTTTGAACCTACTCTAAATATTCCCGTATCTGCATCTCCATCAAAACTTATAGCGGGAGCACCTGCACCTGCACTATCATCAGCTAAAAGCTGACCTGTCATCGTACCACCTGCTCTTGGTAATAATCCTAAGTTAGGAGAATCAACAGACCCTACAGTAACAAAAGCATTATCGGCTGCATTTCTTATTTTTAAATTATTGCTATCTGCTGTATCCACATACGGCATAAAAGCTGATGTATTACTAGGATCAGAACCACCACTATTAAGAGTTTTTATTGCAGCAAAAACAGCATTAAGGTCACTACGAACTGAAGCACCTGACGCATTGGCTATATTATAATCTCCAACTTGTGCCATTTAATAAATACTTTTCTCCATATTACACCCCTTTACCATATCCTACAGCCTGGAATGTAAATTTTTTATCAACTGGATTGTCATTACTATCTAATATTTTTATATTAAATCCTGTTCCAGTAACTACATTTCCTGCTGCATTAAGAAAATCACCATTTGAGTCTGTTTTAATTACAAAATATTCACCACCAGCAGCACCCATAATTGTAATTCCAACAGATGGTTTGAACTGATTTAAACCTCCCAGACCACTAACACCTGTAAAAAATGGTTTAGCAAATGTTACATCTAAACCAGAAGTAGAGGTTCCAGAGTTTTGTGGCAATGTAGAAGTACTACCTCCTGTCTGATAATTCTGTTCTGTTCTTGATTGAAATTCTGCTGTAAATCCTGCCTGTTGCACGTTCATGTTTTGAGCAGTATTTGTAGTTTCTAAGATCAACTTAAACTTAAATCTGCGACCTTTAAATGTTCCATTTGCAAAGTTATTGAACGATCCAAAATTCCCTGACCCTGCTTGAGATGTTGCCACCTGTATCTGACAATTTGCTTCATCTGCTGCTGGACCATCAAAGTTACCATCAGTTGCATAATTATCCCATAAAGAACCACTTGGAATAATAGTTTCTATATCTGTTCCTATGTTAAAACCAACAGAACGTATAACTCTTCTTAAATCAAGAGAAAATACAGCACCTAGATCTAAAATATCTTTAAAGGCATATTCTCCTGTTGCGTTTGTAGCTGGATTTGTAAGCTGCAATGCACTGGTCGTAGTATTAAATGTTGTATTGGTATCTACTCCTTGAAATGCTGGACTATCTAAATCCTCTCTATCCTGCAATATAACCTGAGTATCAATAAGATCAGGTAAATCCTGTATTACACTAGCTTCTCCCGTACTAAAGTTACCTTGATCGTCTTGAAATTTAAGGATATATTCTCCTTCTATAGAGGCAACCACTACATCTGTACTATTACCAGCCAACGCAGTTACAAGGTCTACTGAGTTTTGGAACGTACCAGTGCCATCAGTTAAATTACTATGTCTTACATAAACTCTTCCACCATGTAAAACATCAGGATCTACAGCTTTTGTCCATCTAAGTCTCACCAATTTATTAGTTATAGGCTCCATTGATAAGTTCTGAACATCTCCAGGGGGTGTTGTTTTACCTACAGCGTTAAATGTTAAATCAGTTGATGTTGCAGATAATTTTAAAGCTGCATTAAATGAAAAAACCCTAAATTCATAAGCTCCAGCTTCTGTGCCAATAATTTCAAAGTCAGGTCTAAAAACAACTTCATTAACCCAGTTTGTATTGTTAAATCTGTACTGAACAAGATATTGACTTACACCTGTAACAGATACCCAAGACAAAATTAATTTAGTTACCGCAAGAGCATTTATAACAACAATTCTTTCAGATGCCTGTAAGTTTGATGGAGGACTTTTTGGTTCGTTTAATAAAGATATACTTCTTGCAGGTAAACTTATGCCAGATTCAATATTTGCATACTTTCCATCAATATAAGTTAATGCAGTAATCGCATAGTTAATACCATCTTGTTCTTCAACAGTTATTACTCTAAATGTCTGTGCTTCTAAAGTAGAACTTTGTAGTAACCATATAGCATTTACATTTGGTGTTGCAGATAAAGCTGAATCTAATGTGATTACACTGCTTACAATTCCAGTTACGTTTTTGGTTTCAACTGTGCCATCAGGTAATATTACGCTGCATTTTTTATTAGATCCAGTAAATGTATCTAAGTCTGTTGTGTTATCTACAGTAATCTGTGTTGTGGTTGCTGCATTTATTCTTCCTGATCTTCTCTCTCCTCCACGAACAGGATCATTAACAGAGATAACAGATCCAGGTCTTACTATCGCACCAGCATCTATTGAAGTTGTAAAACTAATAACTTCAGACTCATTCTGTTCACTAAATAATATTGCTTTACCTAATCTTTGAGCCTGACCACGAGAAGTACAGGCAAATGCTTTTACATCTTTTTTGACTATTCCTAGCTTGGCTTGTGCAGCAGTATCTTCTACAACTTCATAATCTATTTCTCTACTATCCATATTAAAATAGCTGACAGAAATAACAGTATGTCTTTGTTTTAGACTGCTGCCAGAATATGAAAACCCACCTTCACCTACGTTTGCCAAACTAAATAAATAACTAGGATCTGTTGGTTTATCTTGCGTAATAGTCACCGAACCTTCAGACCAGATCGGAAAGCATCTCATAACACCAGCTAATTCATTAATTAGTGTGTACGCCTCCATAGATCCCTGTAAATTTACATTGCAACTAAATCTAGCTTCCTGTCCTCCAAAACCATCTGATACCAGTTCATTTGCGTATCTACTAGCTGCTACAAAACTAAATAAATCTAAATTACTGTCTGTAATATGCGTTCCAAATCCATATCTTTCAGTAGTTAATAAATCAAGAAGTATCATTGCAGGACATGAACACCAAACAGCAGCACCCATAGTTCCATTAAAAATATAGCCACTTGGATAAATTATTCTTCCTGTCTGTAAATCAACAGTAGGTGTGCCAGAACTAGATGCACCTGCTCCTGGAATTCTTACCTTTACTCCACGAATACGAAAAGCTCTTTTTGGTATAGAACTAAACTGCTCAGAATCTATCCTTAAATTTGTATAGGCACTGTTTAAATATCTTTGCTTATCGTCAATAATTTCACCAATGCTTGTCCAAGCAAAAGCATCAACAAGACTAGAAGAAGTGCTATCTGCTGTAACTCTTACAACTCTTATATCTACAGGAAATGCTCCAGTTATATTTACACGGTATTCTTTTTGGTACGCATCAGCAGTTCTACCAGTAATAGTATCTGATAAAACATCGCTGAAACCACCGCTATTATATTGAACTTGTATTTTTAACTGAACAGAGGAACCAAGTAAATCTCCTTGATCTGTAGCTTTTTGTAATTGTGGAAATGTTATTGTTACCTTTGCAGCATCAACATTAGTATTTGTAATTTGACGAGTAACAGGAGAAGAAGCTGTTACTGTTACTCCTACACTTGTAAGAGATTGACTACTTTCAATACCTGGAATATGCTCTTGGCTTGACGTTCCAAAACGAGGCGTGAATCCTACATTTTGAAAGTTAAAATCAGAAGTCTGTGGATTTGTATTGCTGGCACTGGAATTAAGAATAGGAGTATCGTTTAAAAATATATCTTTTAATGCTGCATTATTATATGCAGTAGTTCCTTTTGTAAGTCCTGCTTTTGATGGGGTGGCAAAACCTTCGATCTCGCCTTCAGACAATAAATCTTGAATAGTAGCAAACTGTCTACTGTTTAAAGTATCAGGTGCTCTTGTCGGAGATGGTGGAGAAGGAGGAGGACCACCAGAACCTCTAATAATTTTATCTGTCATGCTGATACTTGATTAGTGTCAATTCCTGCTGAGATAACAACTGATCCTGTTACTATCTCACCATAAGCTATTGGGTGAGAAGTACCAGCCCTAGATGTATTCTGAACACCAGAAAAACTAAATGATATTCTTGGATCTTCTTCGTTACTAAAATTTTGTGGTTCAGGTAGAGGAAATAACATATCTGATACTCCTTGTAAAACTAAAGCTCCTCCTATGGTTATAGCTGCTTTTGTTAAATATCCTGCTGCTGCAAAAGAACCCTCAACAGCAGCACCTTTAAAAAATGCTGCTCCAGTTACACCTCCTGACATGAAAGCTGCTCCAATCAATGTAGCACCTAATAATATTTTTCCAACATTTCCACCTGCACCAACAATAACAGGAACAATACTTATATCTGATTGTCCTATTGGATTCTGTACATCTTTTTCTCCTATTTCATAATCATCTACTAATACTTTGTAATATCTTTGATTCATGTGAGCTTCTAACCCTTGAAAATTACTCGTTAAAAACCTAATTGCATCAGCAGTAGAATTTATTACAGCTTCTAGTTCTTTATGACCTACAAAGTCAGCTAGTTTTCCATAAAGTTTAACTTTTCTGAGCATAGCGATACCTCTTACCAGTACATTTTAACAACCACTCAGAATATGGCTCCCTACAAGATAGTCTATCTGCTAAATGATGTAAAACCATATCTCCAAGAAAAATAGCCACATGATTTAAAGTTGGGTGCATTATAGACATTAATAAAACATCTCCTTCTTTACATGGTTCGTCTGATCTAAGTTCTCTAAAACCTGTACGCCACGCATAATTTTCAAACAAAGGATTTTCTAAAAATTCTTGAGGAGTCATACTTCTTGCATAATCTTTTAAAATAATTCCTCTTTCCTTTTTATACCAATCGACTACCAAACTCCAACAATCAGTCACACCCCAGACCCACTGCCTTCCTAAAATATCTGGAACGTAACCTTCTGGTTTACACTCACCCCACTGTTCAGTTTTAGGATTAACAATATACCAGGGTAGCTTACTTTGTTCACAACTAATTTTATCTGCCTGACTAGGTTCTGGAGGTGTTATAGGGTGACTATGAACAACAGCAATAATTTTACCTACGTTATCTGCTTTTACATAATCTTCTGGGTCGATGATAAAACACTGATTATCTGTGATTGAAAGATTACGACATGGATAATACTTTTCTTTACCCTTAACATTTAATAACAGTCCACAAGATTCTTTAGGATCTTCACGTTGAGCATGAAGTAGTGCTTTATATTTCCAACTCATTGTGTGAACGTACCAATGCTAGGAAATAATGCACGGGTGCATTGACGTTTGGGTGCTCTAACTCCAGCCATATCAATAGCTCCTGCTAATTCAAATTCTACCACTTCTCTAGTTTCTGTTGCTTTTCGATCTACTGTATAAACTTGACGTTTAAACTCTGCTGTAGGATCAGGTGTACCTAAAGGATTACTACCACCACTAAAATTTGCAGCATCAAGAAATCTTGCCATTGTTCTAATCCTTGTAAATGTTGCACCTGTTAAATCATTACCAGCCGTTGTCTGATTAACAAGCAGTAAAATTGCAGATATGGTTCCAAGTGCATTACTTACAATAAGTTTTGGTCTTGGAATCTGACCACGTTGATATGCAAAGCCTGTAGCCTCTATAGGAAATCTTTGATAAGAATTACCAGCCCAAACTATCTCTCCATTTGCATTAAGATTAGATCCAGAATGAAACCTATAAACAGTTGTCGCACCATGTAAAGAGTTGTCTAGTTGTAACGTAAAAAGTTCAATAATTGCAGAGGGATTTATTTTTTGAACTTCACTAAATACAGGATCAGTACTCATGGTTCAAATACCTCTCTAAATGTTGTCTGAATTGTTGCTCTGTTTAAATATGGAATTGATTTGGTCCATGTTTCGCAAACAAATTTAGAAGAACTAGCTTCTCCTGGTGGAGTAAAATCAAAGCTGGCACTATCATTTGCTCTTGCATCTAAAAATGTTTCGATAGTATCTGCATCTGTTTCTGATACCTCAAATGTAAAGCTAAATACTTTTGGATTTTGATGTTGAGCTAATCCAAATAATATCCTATGCTCATAACCATCAGCAAAGCGAACTATTCTAGTATTTGGTGCGGATCTTTTTTGCTGTCCGTAGGTTGGAGTAATTGAAGGAAACGTAGCCATTATGCAAGTAAACCTCCAGGTCTTTTCTGCTGTATTAATTCAGATTGTACTGCAACTGATATAAGTCGACCAAGTTCTCTACCTCTATCTTCACTTCCTTGAACAGAAGAACCAGAAGCATCTACATTTACCACGACATTTGTAGATCCTCCACCCATTTCATGATTTGGAGTAACTCTACCTGTAACTCCTGGAGTAAATAATTCTGGCCCACGTTCTCCAACAATATAAGATTTATTAGGCTTGGTAACACCACCATCTGCAAAGAACCCACCAATTCCAGGAATTGATCTAAGTAAAGAAGTCGCACCAAAATCTATTAACTGTCTGCGAATAGAGCCGAATACACTACTTGCTACTTCGCCTAGTGTCATTGTTCCTGTTATCGCACCATCTATAGCATCAACAAGACCTGATTGAACTGTGTCAGCAATTCCTTGATATAAACTACTTATTCTTTGCAACTCTTCTTGTAATCTTAAAGCATCTTCATACAAATCTCTTTCTGCTTTATGTTGTTCAGAAGTAATATCTAAAATACCGCCTTTAGCTTTTATGGCTTGTTCATCAAATTCTCTGAGCTTTTCTTGAATACCAGCTTCTCTTTCTCCAATAGTTATTGCCTCTGATAAAAATTTATTTTTCTTTTCAACACTACTTTTAAGTTCATCATATTTTAATTTTTGTAATTTTAAAAGATCATTTTGTTCCTTTTCTAATTGAATAGCAATAATTTTATTTTGTATTTCTTTTCTATTTTTATCCGTCATTCTTCCATCTAATTTTTCAAAAAGTGGTTTTAATCTAGGGTCATCATTCTCTTTAGCATCTGATAATAATGATAGTCTTGTAAATCCTGTAATTTTACTTGGATCTGTTTCTCCTGCTGCTGAAAGATTAAGTGCTTTAGCAGCAATAGCAGCTACTTTTGTTAAAAATCTACTAAAGATACTTTGTAATCGTTTTGTTCCCTCACCAAAAGCTCTAAGTGCTTCAACACCATCTTTACCAACAACTTTTTCCATTTCACTCATCGCTGCATTAAAAGCAGCTTGTGTTCCTTGTGTCTTTTCTAGTAATTTTAAATATTCACCTGTAGGGGTATTTACAAGACCTAAAGATTGATTAATTTTATCAATATTTAAAGTAAAAGGTTCTAACGCTCTACCTAATTCATTTAAACCTTGAATAGCAGTAGTAAGTTGCTGAAGAACAGCAGTAGCAACAAGACCTCCTGCAAAGCCTCCCATTTTGCCACCTAGTTTAGTTCCTGCAAAACCACCAGCAAAACCAGCAGCACCTCCAAGTGGCCCTTGCCCAAATAACAATGGAAACGCTCCAGAAATAAGTCCGCTTGTTAAGGCTGCTCTGTTTCCTTTGGGATTCTCCATAGGGAAAGGATTTCTTCTTCCTCCTCCCCCGATTCGACTTGCTAGATCCCTATTATTTTTTCTGGCTTTTGTATTTTCCATTATTGCAGTTGTTTCAAGATCTATATTTTTAATTTGCTTTGCTGCTGCTGCTGATGCTGCTTTATGTGCTTTAGTTCCAAGTCTTAAATTATTTGCATATTCTTGTAATGCATCGGCTACTGCTATTGTTTGATTAGCAGTTTTACCAAAAACTCCTTTCGATTTATTTACAGTTTTGACAAGAGCTTCCATATCTTGTCTGTATTGTTTTATTGTTTTACGACCACCTTTTCCTCCTGCACCCCCTGTATTACGGGGATTCATTATATCTACAAAGCGAATACTATCTACACTTTTTGTTAATTCTTTTACTTTTGCGTTTAACCTATCAAGACCAGATTGACCTTTTACTCTTAAATTTATATTTACACCGTAATCGGCCACGATAAAACCAAAACTTTATTTTAGTGTACCGCTTTTAGCGTTTTCTTGCTTGTGATTTATTCTTTGCATTTTGTATAGCTTTCTCTTCGTACTCTCCTTTTAATTCGTAATAAGCCAACCAATTTACATATTCTTCTTTAGTCAGTTTATTTACAAGTTCTTGAACTGTCATTTTTAATTCAGTTGCCAAGAAAAATATAAAATACCAATCGTTTCTAGCTTTTTAAATCTGCCTTCGCTTCCTCCACTTTATAATCATCACCAGAACCTAACATCGCAAGTTGAATCTCTTGTAAAACTCCTGCATTTACTTCTCTTCTTAAAGATGCCTTATGACCATCTTGAAATAATCGGTTTCCATTTTTATCTAATGCTTTTGTAATCATCAGATTCAGAGCAAAATCTTCGTTTGATCCACCTTCTCCAGACCTTGCAACGATTGATTCTCTTTCTGCAATAGTCAATGGATTCCAATATATTTCTAAAATTGTTTCATCTCCATCTTTTAATTTATACAAATATTTCTGGCTTACACCAAATTTGTTCTTAAGGAGTTCAATCGCTTCCATAAATTTATTAGATTGCTATTCTATTATACTAGGCGTTTGCTGAAAATTGACAAGATATTATTCCAATGAAATGACTTCTATCCTCTATTTCCAATGGAGTTGGACCATTTATATCTAATACTCTAGGTTTACAACTAAAAGTATCAATATAAGTTGAAGTATTTACTGAAGTTAATCCATCAATAACTGATTCACATATTTTAGATAGAGTTGCAGTACCTTTTGACTTTGGAACGTAAACATTGCACTGGATAACACCAGCATAATAATCTGAAGCTGCTCCCTGATTCTGCTGTGTTGACTGAGTAAAGTTTAAACTCATCAAAATATATTTTTTAGTTTTTCCTGGAGTTGTAAAATGCACATTGTCATAAACCATTGTGACAGTAGGATCAACGTCTGAAACCTTATCTGTTACTGCTTTTTCAAATGCTGCTCTAGTGTTTACTAAGGTCATGCTTCAAATCCTGTAACTGTAGTACCTGAGTATTTCTCTGATACTCCTCCTCCTATAAATATCTTACCTTTATCTGACATATTTTCTCTTATTAATTTACCTAATTGACCTTGAACAAAATCTTGAATCTCTCCACTTTCTAAAACATATTGAGAATAATTAGCTTTATTTCCAATAAAAACTCCTTTTCTATAATTAAATATTCTTTCACCTTGTCCTACTGGAAATCTTGGTTGAACTACGGGTTCTTCTGGACGGCTACTTTGCCCTGTTGCCTTGAACCCTTCAAAAACTCCTTGTTTTATTGAGGCCCAGGGTTCGTAATTCATTATATTATGCGTAGCATGAACAGCAGAATTTGATGCTTTCCAGCTAGACGCAAAAAATCCTGTCCATACTGGCATAGTTATTGGAGTTTCTTGATGTTGATTGGATAATTGAAAATGAACATCTTTTACAAGATTATTAAAATCTCTACTAATTTTCTTATTTAAATCTTTTGGTAAATCTTCTAAACGTCTTACTGCCATTAGAACCGCACCAAAACAGTAAATAAATAAACTTGTCCACCTTTTTTTGTGTCGATATTAACTATCTGTGTAACTCTATTAGATCCACCAAAACTTAATGTAATTTCATCATTCATTTCTACTTGGTTATCTCCGATAAGATCAGGTGTTATATATAACTTTGCTAATCTCATTTCTTGACCAGTTTCTTCTTCTGCTTTTACAAAAGATACTGGAACTTTTATGTCTGAATATGTAGTATCTACTGTGACTTGTTCTCCAGTATCTAAGTTGTAACTACTTGTTCCTTTCTTTACATAAGTAATAGTGTGGTCAAAAGAATCACCTAAAGTTGCAACAACACTTTTAGCAACACTTTTAAATAAGCTATCTAGTTGTCCTGCCATTATCCTCTAACTACCCTCATCTGAAAAGTACCTGCTCCACCTAGCATATATGCTCCAAGATAACTTTGTAGCCACGGGTAAACATCTAAAATATTATTTATGGAACCTGTTCCCTGACTTTCAGTATTATATTTAACTCTAAGATCACCAAGAGCAACTTCTTCAAAATTACCGTCTTTACCAGTAGTGCCTGTAATTGCACTGGTATCATTTGCCAAAGCTCTAGCTAGTTCATATTGTGCATACTTAATATTGTTTGGAATAGTTGAACAACTTAACTCAACTCTATCTACTTGGTAATTTGTTCTTGGAAACTTTAATGCTTGATTCTCGTCACATCTATCACCTTGAAATACAAAAGTATCAATCCATCTTGTAGCAGCTATCAATGATCTATTTTTCTGATCGTCTGTTTTATTAGTCCAGGTACTTGAATCAGGTACAGTTTCAAAATAAGTATTAGCTTCTGTCAATGTGACATAGCTATTTGCAGTTTCACTTTTTATAGTTGCATTTATGGTAGCTGCCACGATTAATAAAGTAATTTAGTTTTATTGTAGCGTAAAGAAAAAACCCCACCAATAATTGATGAGGTTTAATGACCACATTTTAATCTTAATAAAAATTAAGACTTTAGACCATTGGACAATGGTGTGTTTACAAAGATTTCAACCATAGGAATCTGGTCGATGTCATAAGTTACACCGTAGTTAGAACCAGTTCTAAGTGCTGAGTTAGCAGGGTTGTCAGAAGCTGAAGTCCACTTAGTACCCATAACATGATACGCAGTATGATAATCAACAGACATAACATCTTGCTTAGATAAGATGTTTCTTTCTGCTTCAATACTTAGCTCAGACTGCTGACCTTCAAGAATTGTTCCTGACTTCATTAAGTAGCAACGGAACTCTTGACGATTACCACTAGATGTTGGGTCGTTGATGTTTACCTGAGAGTCGATTACAACTGTGCAACCAGCGAACTGACCGATTGATCTGTCAGTTACACCAACTCCACCACCACCCCAAGTAATACCAGTACCAGTTGATAAGGCAGAAGTTGAGAATGTTAATAGACCTACTTGGTATAGATAGTAAGCAACCGCAGGGTGAACTATAAGAAGATCAAGTTCTTCTCCTCTTTCTCCTAAAAGGGAACGAGCTTCTGCAACAGTAGCAGCAGTAAGATAGTTTGCTTCAGCAGTAGCACTAGAACTACCGATTTGCTTCTCAAGACGATGAGCATTAAGAGCAGTATGGAATAAACCAGTAAGAGTTTCAAATAAACGAACAGAGTTCAATTTATT
>VTLG01004916.1_pt1 | contig 12115 bp, 19 predicted proteins | sample 4694571 | NCBI WGS metagenome assembly VTLG01 (sample SAMN12604809, study PRJNA352737) | marine metagenome | biome: ENVO:00000447; feature: ENVO:00000209|ENVO:00000569|ENVO:01000036; material: ENVO:00002151; isolation source: viral sequences binned using virsorter ... | reverse complement strand
CATTATACGTTGTCAGTTTCAGTCTTATAATATCACACAGATCAAACAGATCTAATTCGTTTGCCACTAATGACATATGTTCCATCATCTGCTTTGTTAACGGAACTAACTGATACATTCCATCGTTTAGTATTATGATGTCCATTAGCCCACTCCTTTATAAGTTCATACCATTTATCTTTATAGTATGGATCTTTTGTTTTGTTGTAGTCGTTTGCTATCTCGTCTATTTTTTGCAATAGTGTCTGCATTAGCTGTTCCTTGTGTTATTATTTTATTTATACTATGTGCTTTTAGTTTTACATCTACACCATACGAACGCCATGCTTTTTTCATTAAATTTAACTCTAATAAAAACGTAGACCATTGTCCTTGTGATATACCTTCAACATCTAATGTAACTGTCTTCATTTTATCTTCCTCGCTATATAATCAAAAACAGGTCTTTTAGGTGTAGCAGATTTCTGCATTATTGTTTTTCTTTTTTGAAAAAAATCTACTTTTCCTTTTTCAGCTTGCTCTTTAAATAAATTAGGTATGATTGAAACATTTCTATCATAACATCTGTCTTCTGATAGATTACCAGTGTAATAAACAACTGATGCACCTACTTCTGCAGTGTCAACCCATTTTTCTACATTTTTTTTATTCATTGTATTCCTTTCGTGTTAGTTTTTTTTACATTATATGTGCAACCTTTAATTAAACAAGGTAATGTAAAATCTCTTGGTCTAAGGTTTTTACCTACCAAATTAATTTCACATTTAGGACACACACCTCTTGCCATTAAATCACCAGAAGTCCCGCCCACTTTTTCTACCATATGCCAATCTTTCTTGGCAATTAATTTAGCAGCAAACTTTAAACCCTCTACAACATGTTTTGATTCGTATTCAGATTTAGCCGCTGTTAAAATTAATTTTTTATAAGCGTTAAAAACTCTAGCTTCTTCTTTTAACTGCTTTATTTCGTCTTTTAACATATCCATTGGTGTTATTTCTTTTACTCTCATTTTTTTAACTCCTTCATTCTTTCGTACATTTTTTGTAGATCATAAACACCACAGTTAAATACAAATTTTTTTAGTGTTTCTCTTTTGTCTTTTTGATCTTCAAACGCTTTTTGTTTATTTTTTAGTTGCACCAAATCGATGCCCCATCTTGTTTGATCTGTCATAGTATTCCTTTCATTCTTTCTATATAGGATATTAGATGATTATTGTCAACCTTTTATTTTCCCTGACCATTATATTTTTTAAATTGGCGTCTTTTGTGCTTATTCATCTTACATGTACTAGGATTTCTACCTATATTTGTTTTGTGAAACACAGCTTCGTGTTCTACTTTTGAGTACATTCCTTTAGATTTTTTTGCCATCTTTCATCACTAATTCATGTTTTTCTTTTTCACTTAATGCAACTGCAGGTATATAACTAATTTTACCATTTATGTGTTGTTTAAGATCATTACCACATAATGTACATCTGTAAAATTCTGGTATAACTGACACTAAAACTGTGTCTTGATTACATTCTGGACACAAACCATTAACAACTTCTGTGTTAAATTTTATTTTATGTTTGATAGACATTAGTTTGATAGTGGGTTTTTCGTGCTAACCTTTATCTCTTCTATTTGTACTTTTAATAATTCTATTTCTTTTTTATTTATCAATGTTGCTGTGTGTGAGTGTTCATCGTGTTTGTGTTCTCCAACTTCATGACTGTGTGATGTGTCTGCGTTTTCTAGTTTGTTAACTTTTTCTTCTAACACAGCTATTGAACTTTCAATACCTGATGTATCTACTGTTGAATGTTCTTGTGATTCTAATGCATCTAATTTTGTAACGATCTCGCCATACTTAACAAACCCACCACCTATTGCTGCGATGACTCCAAGTAATGCTGCAACTCCTGCTAGTTGACCTTTAATTTTATCCATTATGAATTTTTGTTGTAAGCTCTACCACCACCTCTTAGTGCTAGTTTAACTTTACCACCATTCTTTAAACCATAAACTCTTGAATCTATATCTTTAAACTTTGTAGGTTCCGTGCTTTTGTCTTGACTATGTGCTTTTGCACTAAATGCAGTTAGTTTTGGACCATCTTTTGTTTGAGAAGTTTCCCTCATTGTACCTATAATTGGTGTTTTTCTTACTGGTTTAAATTTACCACTGGGTAATTTAACTCTTGTTTTAGATAAAACTTTATACTTATCTTTTCTTTTTCCAGAAAGATCTGCTATATCTTTTGATTTTGATTTAACTTTTTTACCTTCAGCCATTTTTTAATACCTCTAATTCTATTAATAGTTTTTGTTTTCTAGATTTAATCTCCATAAGTTTTCTAGATTTAATTTCCATCTTATCATTTTGAATATAAGTTGCAAGACTCTTATCTGAGTAAATTAACCTGTTATCTATAAGGTTTAATTGATCTAAATATATGTTTTTTGGTGTATAAAATGCTACGTTATAAGAATCTAATGATGCTTGGTCCGTGGTCATAGCTTCCATTTTAATTATATTTTTTATTTGTAGATTTTTAGATATATCTTTTATATCCTTATCAACTTTTTCCATTACTCTTGCAAGATTTTTAATGAGAGCTTTTTTCTGTTGTATTGCTTTTTGTTTGGCAATTTTTTTAGTTTGAATAGCGGACTTCTTAGGAGTCTCGCTAGTAGGTTTCTCTTCTTTAACTTCTTCTTCATTTGATTCTTCTATAGCTTCTTCTTTTGATTCTTCTATAACTTCTTCTTGTTTTTCTTCAACAACTTCTTTTTTTTCTTTAACAGCTTCTTGTTTTTCTTCTATAACTTCTTTTTCTTTTGGTGCAGCTGCCATAGTTTTAGGTTCTTCTTCAATTATTTCTTCTTCCATAGCAGGTTCTTCTTGAACCATTTCTGTTTCTATTGGCATTTCTTCTTCAGGAGGAGGTGGTGGTAAAAATTCTGTAATTAGTTCTTCTGTTTCTTGATATATCTCTTCTTGTTCAGGCCCTGCCATAGCAAAAAAAGATGGTTTAACATTTTCTTCCATAGGCATTTGTTCTATTGGCATTTCTTCCATCATCATTTCTTCTTCCATAGGCATTTCTTCCATAACCATTACAGGTTCAAAAGTCATTTCTTGAAAATCTTCTTCAACCATTTCTTGCATGGGTGGAGGTGTATCAAAAAATTCAACCATGTCTTCAAACATATCTTTTATTTCTTTAAAAGTTATTTCATCTTCTATTATATCTTCTATATCTTCAAATATATCTTCTATGTCTTCTATAATACTGTTATCAATTACCGTGTCATCATAAGTTATGGTAAGAGCTGCACCCAATAAGTTAGGACCACCCCGTTGACTAGATCCTGTATTATTATCAATACCAGTCCAAGACCAATCAACTTTGTTTGATCCATGACTATTAAAAATTACTTGATCGTTATATTGTCCACAATCTGCAGTTTGGCCTCCAGAGTTTGATCCTGGGTATCCGTTACAGTTTCCTTGAAATCCTGTTACTTCTGTTCTTGTTTGTGTAGTTGTAGATAAAACATTACCCGATGAATCTTTTAATTGTATTGTAACTGTATGTGAGTCTGCATTTCCTGATCTACCTTCACAGTTACCTGGTTGACTATCACAGTTTGCAACATCAATATAACTATTTAAAGTTATACCGTTGTCTAACATTTCTTGGGTACGAGTATTATTAGTTAGAGCTACATCATCTACAGAAAGAGTTGTAGTTCCTGTAACTTCTAAATCACCTCCCACACTAAATTTATAACCACAGTTAGCTTGCGATGCAGAACACGTTACATCAAATCCATTTAAGGTGTTACCATTATTTACATAACCTGAATTACCTGGATTAATTTGATCTGTAGAATTAGATCCCCAGTCTACACCATCACCTGCGTTTGGAAGTAAGTTACCAGTTGTGATACTATCAGCTTGCGCTGCAGTAAATAAAAATAGAAAAGGTATTAACCATTTCATTTTAAAATAAGTTTTTTAATGCTTTTGCTACCATCGATGTTCGATTCGAGCTCTGCCATCGACTTAATACATTGGTAATTTACTGATTTTTTTGTATCACGCATTGCAACACGCTTACCTTTAAGACAAGCAGACATAGATTCTTGTATTCTATGTTCTTTAATTTCTCCATTAACAATCATAAGTAATGCTATAATTAACTCTGGCATCAGTGCGCTGCCTTTCCGTTTGCTCTTACCTTATCTTTTAAATCTTCAATATCACTTAATGCTTTTTCTAATTGATCTCTTAAAAATTCTATATTAACTTTGTTAGTCATATTCATTTCTTGAGTCTCTTCCATCTTCTCTACGGACTTATATAAATCTTCCAATAAAAAATGTTGCTCTTGGTCTACGGGAACCTGTTCTGATTTTTTAAGTAAATCATTTTCAAACAACTCACGTGATGTCTCTAACGATACCAGCCTTGCCGTCAGCTCTGTGTATGCAAACACACCCATTGCAACGAGAATTATTAGCGATGCTACCGTTTTCATCGGCATTTGTACAGCCGCCTCTTCAGATATGTTCATTGGTTTGTTATTCATATTATTTAGGATGTTTCCATTCTTTCATTTTTTTTGCGTTTTCTAATTTTTTATCTTCAATGGCTTGTAATTTATCCATTTCTTCTAATTCTTTTGTAATTCTTTTTTGTTCTGCAATGTCAGCTTTTTCTCTATCTTTCATACGTTTGACATATGTAGTATAATCTGGTCTTTCATGATCATACTTACCCCATAGTTGTTTAGCTTCTTTACCGATCTTACCATCAATTGGACATGGTGTACCTGCTTGAATCATAGATTCAAATACTCTTTCGTCCTGACAAAGTATTGCAACAGCTGCAACTTTCATACCAAAGTCATTAAGTATTCTAGCTAGTTTTAATCTTTCACAATTTTTATCAACAAAATGTTTTCCACCACTAACACCTAAACCAAATGTTTGCACACCTAATGATCCACCCACTGCACAAACGTCTTGTGTCATAGAATTGTATGATGGCGATGAAGCTGATGGTGGAGCTGATTTTGTATTAGATGTTGAGTTATTGGTTGTTGTGCTATTAGAACTTGATCCTGTTTGATAAGTTGTAGTAGCTGTAGATGTATATCCACCTTCAATAGCTGTATTAGATCCTGATGTATTAGTTTGTGTTGAACCTGGATACGCTGGTTTTATAAATGCTAGTAATACAAATAAAACAATTAGTATGCCTGTAAAATAATAGTTCAACCTACTACCCTCCATTATACTGCCTCTCTACAACCGGGGCATGTTTTTTTATAACCATCAGGATGTTTTTCACAAACAACTTTGATGTCAGATTTAGGTTTTTCTGTATACATTATAATATGTTCGTCTTCTTTACATTTACAAAATTTACCAAAAATTTTTTCTATTAATGATTTAATCCATTTAATCATTTTTCTTTTCCTCCATTTCATAGAAGAACTTGTCAGTGTCTTCTGTTCGCCATTTACCAGAATCTTCTACGTTCCATTCTGATGTTTGGACTTTCCAATCAGGAATATCATCTTTTACTGTAAAAGATGGTAGATCCCAAATTATTCTGTTGTTAGGTTGTGCTGCATAATTACCATTATCTAACGCAATTATGTGAGCGCACTTATGTTCGTGCGGTATTTCCGAATGATCGGTGTCGACTATATTACTCTCTGGATGTGCAAAGTCAACGGTAAATAAATACTTACCGTAATACCATTTTTTGTCTTTACCAATGTATTTTCCTGATTGTCCGCCTAAAATATCGTAACAAGTAATAGCAGGGTAATAAGAAAAACTATTCCACAATTCCAATTCATCAAGTCTTTGGGTTGGAACAGACTTGGGTTCATAACCACGTTGAATAAAAGCCGATATGGGTAAACGATAAAAGATAGCACCGTTCTCCATGATGGCATGGAAGAGAATAGCTCTGCCGGTAATAGCCGTGATGCCGAAGATAATACAGTCTTCAACTTCGCCATGATGTTTTTGTAAGTCATACAAATACTCCTTTTTTATTTGTGCGTATTGTACAGGAATATTAGCATTTAAGTAAGACATAATTTATCATTTTATTTTACCCCAATTAGGGCCTGATTCATAGTCCACTTTATTAGGAACTTCAAGTGAAACTGCATCTTCCATAATTTCAATTATTTTTTGTGCATGTTTTTCGTCTTTAACAGATATATCTAATTCATCATGTACTTGTATGTGCGGTATAATGCCTTCTTTATGTAATTCTATCATTGCTTTTTTTGTCATGTCAGCTGCTGATCCTTGAATCAGTTTGTTTAATGCTTTGTATGTATATGCTCGTTTGATCCCTGGTCCGTGTTCCATGAGCGCTGCATCATGTGGTAAAGCTTTATGAATGCCAAATTGATTAGGCTCCCACAAATGAAAGCGGCACAATCTACCCAACAGTGTTCTAATACGACCAGAACTTTGTGCACGTTGCATTACATTATCCATTAGTTGTTTAACAAACGGTACTCTATTATGATATTGTTTAAATAATAAATCAGATTTATCTTTTGATACACCCAGCTCTGCTTGTAATTTATTTTTACCCATACCATAAAACAAACCAAGATTAATTGTCTTAGCTTGTGATCTAGGAATTTCTGCCATATCTGCTACAATTGTATGAAAGTCTGCATCACCTTCTCTATAAGCGTCTAATACGTCTTCTACACCATATAAATTTTGTAATGCTGCATAATGCACTACCAACCTAGGTTCTTGCTGAGAATAGTCAAAACAACCCCATGTATGGCCCTCCTCGGGTATAAATAACGACCTAATCCGTGGTCCAAGGTCTTTGTTACGTGCAGGTATTTGCTGTAAATTAGGGTTAGAATAACTAAATCTGCCTGTCACAGTTCCGCCATTATCTGATCTAAGTTGGTTTATATCAGCATGAATTCTACCCTTGTGTGAATGTTTTAGTATGGTATCAATAAACGTGGTATGAGCCTTGTTTATTTCACGGGCTTGGGCAATTCGTTTCACTAGTGGGTGGGGGTGATTCTGAAGAAAATTTTTAGTAAAAGAAGGAGCAGATGTTTTCTCAGTTCTATCATAGTCTAATTTCAATTTATCAAAAACTTGCGCAATGCTTCTTGCTGCCCATATTTGAGTATCTATTCCTGTTTCTTTTTTTACTTCTTGGATCAATCTATCTTCTTGTGATGCTAATTCTTGCTTCATTATATTCGCTGCTTGAACGTCCACTTTCACGCCAAGAAATTTCATATGTATCAGACAAGGAAACAATTCAGTCTCTAAATCAAAAATAGATTGTATATCCTGATGATTAATTTCTTTTTTTAATTCTATCCAAAGTTCTAATGTTATCTCTGCATCTTTTTCTGCATATGCGCCTACATAAATGGCAGGTAGTTTATACATTTCTGCCTTGGCGTCAACACCCCAATCTTTAGCTGCTGTATATAAATCACTTTCATTTTTTGATTTACCGGTGTATCTTTTAGCACAGCTGTTTAAATCATAGCGCATTTGATTTTCATCAACAAGGGCCGATGCAATCATCGTGTCAATTATTTTACCGCTAACATTTAAACCGAGCGCTCTAATCCAACACACGTCATACATGGCGTTGTGAAATATTTTATCTGCAGGTGTATCAAGTACACTTTGAAACCATTTTAAAACTTTTTTACGATCCATATTACCACCACCTTCGTGAGCGATTGGATAATACCCCGACCAACCTGCAACAGCTATAGCTATACCCACAACATCACCTTTACCAACTATAGATCCTGATCCCATCTTCATTAGGTCCGGGTCTTTAGTTTCTAAGTCAATTGCAATCTCATCATACTTAGATAAGTCTGGAAAATTTTCTGGTGGTAGCCATTCTGTTTGTGGTTTAAATAGAGGTATCTGCATCGTAATCCCTTTCAAGTATCATTTCTAAATAATGTATTGCTTTCTTGATGTCTTCTGCTTTTCCTTTTGATTGGTGTCTACAAATATATTTAATTGCGTTACCCTCTGCAAAAAGTAATTTGTTTTCGTTTATAAATTCTGCAGGTTGAATCTTCATCGATCGATAGTGTTTCCCGCCTATTTGGTCTTCTAAACAATTGTATGTTGTTGATTTGAACATATCTTTGTTGGTCATAGTATGTATCCTTTTTCATATTTTTTTGGTTCTATTATGTGTAAGTTTTCTTTTGTTCGCGTTGCACCCACATAAAATAATCTATTTTCGTCATCAGGATTTCTCTCATAACTTCTCATAGTATTTTCTGTAAGATCTGTTAACAAAACAACGTTAGTTGCTTCACCACCTTTAGCTGCATGTATAGTAGATAATTCTATTCTAGGTTTTTCGTTTAGTTTTTCGCCATTCTTTCTCATCTTACGTAGGTAGTTTACCTTAGTTTGTCCTGCATTGTCAAACGCTTCATACCAAACTGTTTTAATTTGTAGACCATAATCTTTTACGAGTTGATCTATTCCATAAAAAGATCCTTTGGCCATACCTTTTATTTTTTTAGCGTGCCAATGTTTTGGCCCCATAAACTTAATTATATTTTCTATTTCTTTGTATGATGCTAATTGTCCTTGTCTTAAATGTTCCCATGATGTAGCTGCTTGGTGTAATTCTTTTTCACTACTTCTTTTGTATCTGTTTTCATAATACAATCCTTGTCTATACAAAGACTCTTCTATGTCTGTCAGCATGTGTCGTGTTCTACTTAACACTAACCAATCACCTGTTGACATGTCTATACTTTCTATGTCAAAATGTCTGTGTAGTAGTCCCTGACTAACTCTAGGTTGCCATGTTTTATCTATCCTGTTTCTAATTTTATTTATTATACCCATCGCTAATCCATGTACTTTAGCCGGTATCCTGTAAGACTGTGTAAGTGGTAAATATTGTCCTTGTAATGCTATAAAAGAATCTACGTCTGCACCAGCCCATCTAAATATTGCTTGGTCATCATCACCTGCAATAAAAGAATCTTTTGTTTTATTCCAAATAGATCGTGTCATGTCCCACTGCATAAGTGATAGATCTTGTGCTTCATCTATAAACACAACATCAAACTTTGGTGACTTATCTGATTTTGTAAAATCTAAAATCATGTCGTTAAAATCAATTAAGTTATATTCTTTTTTATATCTTGCTAACTCGTTGTGTATAATTCTAAGTTGATCTCTTTCCAAGTCTTGTGTGTGCTCTTGTAAATCAAACTGTTGTTCTGGTGTAATGTTACGTAGCTGTGCTAACTGTATAATTCTTAAATACTCACTATCAGATGTAAAAATACCACCCTGGTCTTCTTGGTAGTCAGCGTATGTTACAGGAAAACCTAACTTCTTACCTAAATCTTTGTAATGTCTTGGCTGCATAACTTGATCTTTTTTTAATCCTAACTTTCTAAATGCTAGTGAGTGCAGTGTTCTAAAATATGGTAGATCATCTTCTGTTAAATTAAATTTTTTAATTGCTCTGTCTCTTGCTTCGTGTGCAGCTTTTTGTGTAAATGCAAAATATCCTATCTTGTCAGGATCAGTTTGTTTAAGATAATCATCAACTTTGTTTAACAAAGTTGTAGTCTTACCTGTACCTGGTGGTCCTAATACTATTGTTCTCATTATTCTTGTACCCATTTTTGAGCTAAAAAAAAATCATAAAATTGTTCATAAGAAGATCTTCTTGCTTTTCTACCAGTATGATTATCACTAGGTGTTGTCCATTCTAAATGTTCTGGTAAATAATTACATTTTTCATCGTGTTTATGTGCAACATGTATATGAGTAATAGGGTCTGGGTTTGGCACATAAGCTGAAGCTACAATTCTATGCATTACTTGTGGTGTTGCTAAAGTGTTATTATTTTTAAAACCGTCTTTCCATCTTAAAGTAGCTGTAGGATATCCTCCAAATTGTATGTTAGGTAAAATTGAAACAATTATAGTTTTATTATTTGTTGTGCTGCTTAGATAAGGCCAAATAGGTTTTTTATATTTTTCAGGTGCATTTTTTATATTACAAAAATAATGATAACCCCCTGTTGGATATAAAATATATTTATTTGGAGCAATGTTAGGCATAATATTTTCTAATTTAACTTCTCCATATTCAATATTATTAATTATTTTTTTTTGAACTGGTTTAATAAATAATTCTAACTGACTCATTAATATGGATCTTTCGGTTTTAATTCTTTTTGATTGTAGTCATCTTCTTTTTTGTCAAACTGTTTTACAACAAACACAGATATTCTTTCTTTACCAATACGTTTGTCATCACAATTACATGTTTCTTTTAACATCTGTGCTGTACGTGAGTATGGTACGTCCCAACGTTTTCTAATTAAAAACTGATTATAAAATCTGTCAAACACAAAGTGATGATTGCCTTCGCTAGTCCACACACCACCTTTTTTAAGATCGTTTTTGTCTGTAGATACTTGTCTGTTTAGACAATACTCTTCTAAATGATTTTGTAATTGATCCTGTGTAGTCACACCTTCTGGTGGATCTATTGGTTCGTGGTTCTTCATCAATGGGTTTATTATCATGTCCCAGTCTTTTGGTTTGACTGTTGGTGGTTTAAAATCTAGCTGTTCCATGCATGCTTCCTGAAATAAACTTTGTTGTTTTAAAAATTTTACATTCTCCAGGTGTAGTCGTTCACCATCTACATTAAGATAGTAATATGGTTTTTCTAATTTAATTTTTTGTAAGTCAGTTAGTGCAGGAAACACTATCTCTTCACCAATACCAAACTTTCTTTCTCTACATAATTTTTTATCACACAAGTTACACATTGGTGTATCATTACATTTGTAACCCCATTCTTTTTTATCGTGTTGACGTTTAATTATTTCTACTTCAGACTCACTTAGTGGCACCGTAGATGCTGTTGCATTAAACAATGTCATTTTACTTTTCCATTCCGCTGGCCATTTCTTTTTAGCATACACGCCAAAATGAAACATAGAATTATTTCTACCACCTTCTGGTATTTTATTCATAGCCATAAGTTCTATACACGGTGGTGCATCGGAGTATTCTGATTGTGGTCTTTCTATTTTTATTTTTGTAATATCTGTTTGTTTTATCTCACTGTATATAGTGTAAAATTCTTCTAATGTTGCAGCTTCACCATCTGCTCTAAATGCATAACGTGTAGTATCTTCACCACCAAAGTATGGTAGGTTTAAAAAGTTACCTGTGTCATCTGCTGATTTTAATTGTATTTGTTTTGGAAAAACTTCTGATCCGCCGTATCCTAGTAGTGTTTTTATTTCTGTTAGCTTATCTCTCATTCTTTCTGCAGCTACCGGTAGTTCGGAGAAGAGAAAGACGTGTGCTCCTCCACTCTTTGACCTACACACAGCCAAAGGCAGTTTAAATTGTTTTATTTTATCTATTAATTTTTTGTGATCAAACCCTGCATAAGAATCTATATCTACACAACCCCACACACATTGATTATTTTCGTTAATAGGTATGATGCCCAGACTTTGCGTACCATCTAGGTGCATCTTCCATAAATCCGTGGTCACTGGTTGACGTACTACGAATGATTGTCCCCTTAGCTTGACACCATTTTCTGCTGGTGTGGTTACTTTAGTACAACCATGCGCACGTTCCAATCCTTTAAATATTTTTTCAAACATAATTTTTAATGGGCGTTTCCACTCTCGCTTCCACGCCCACTCCTAGGATTTTATTTAGTATGGTGTTGAGTCTTTAGTATCTTCTGATCCGTGTTTAACTTGCACCTGATCTTTGCCGACACTTGTTGCAAAAGATTTAGCCATGTCATAGATTGCTTTATCTTTAACTGGACCATCTTTTTCAACTTCCCATCCAAACCATGTTCCTTTGTCGTTAGACATTTGCACAGTTGATAGATTATAAATGTGGCTATAAGTTGGTGGTGTAAACAAACCATTTTTACCTTGTAGTTTTAAACCCATCATTAATGAATTCCATTTTCTACTAACTTTAAGTTGAGTAGATTTCATAGAAATCAAAGCTGTTGATGGAGTATCACCAAGAGTCAATA
>VTLG01000366.1_pt1 | contig 12116 bp, 10 predicted proteins | sample 4694571 | NCBI WGS metagenome assembly VTLG01 (sample SAMN12604809, study PRJNA352737) | marine metagenome | biome: ENVO:00000447; feature: ENVO:00000209|ENVO:00000569|ENVO:01000036; material: ENVO:00002151; isolation source: viral sequences binned using virsorter ... | reverse complement strand
ACAATTAATGCTACTTCATCTTTCCACGATCCCTTCATTTGATCGACAGCGCTTTGCTCCCAAGCAACTTTACCAGCTATCTGGTCTTCTTTAAGTTTTTGAGTAGCCTTTATTGTTGTAAGTTTTAGTTCTTGTTTTGCTTTTTTGGTTTCTACAAAACCCTTAACAGCGTCTGTGGCCACACCAAGTAAGGGTTTTGCTAATAACTGCCACATGAATTTCTAAATTGCTCCTATTATAACTATTACGATTATCGCTACAATCGCAGCTTTAATCCAATCTTTCATTTTCCAATCGGACCACTCTTTCAAGTGAGCCCAAAGATCTTTTAGTAAGTTCATACAAACCTCCTTATTGTTCAGTAGGTTTTATTACTTTACGCCCTTAAAGGCAACTTTTTTGATCTGCATATTGCTAGTCTGTCCTTGTGGTCCTGCGCCTTTGTTTTTTCTTACAACGTATGGAGCGTAAGTTATTGCAGCATCTGATGCTACAACAGGGTTAGGAAAAGGATTTTTAGCTTTAACAGTAGTCATTTTTGCATTTTTAAACTTCATTTTATCCTCAATGTATAGTTGGTTTGATTATTTCAATCAAATCAATTGTGTTTTGTTCTACAAGGTCGTCTGCTTGTTTTGTACTTAAGTTTTTATAGTACAAAAACCTAGATGCAGCCATCATAGCACCTGCTAAAAGTATACTATCTTCGTCACTTTTGGAAGTATTTTCTACATATTCAAGAATTTGTGTGTAGAAAGAATGTAATTTATGTTCTGCGTCTGTTATTGTCATTTTTTTGCTTACTTAAATTAACATTTGCTCTTAATTGTGCAATATCTTCTTGTGAATCTATTCTATCTTGCGCTATTTTAGCGTCTTGAGCAAGTTTCATAGAGTCCATTTCTTGATTTGCCTGATCATTCATCGCTTTTCTGTTTATTTCTGCCTCTCTAAGCCCTAATTCTTGTTCTTTTAGCGCAACAAGTGGATCTTGACCTTGTTGAGACACAAATTCTGCCTCTTCTTGAGCCATTTCAGTGACTTTTGCAGCAATTCTTTCAGCAATTTGTTGTTCTAACGCTTCTTGCATTTCTGCTTGAAGTTCTGGTGGTATTTCTCCACCATATTGTTGTGTAACTTCTTCCATTTGTTTAGCAACATCGTCTTCTGCCTCTTCTCTAGACTCAATACTTACATGTTCCATGATATGAGCTTGTAAAATGAGCATAACTTGAGGATTATTTCTAACTAAAACAGAAGCAAAGAACGCTCTGTGAGCTGCAATATGAGCTCCATGATTTTGTCCTCTAAAAGCTGTTAGTGATCCACCACCTAAAGCACCAGCATTTTCCATTCCTGGATCTGTTGGTTGCGGTCCTGAAGGCACTGGCAATAAAACATCGATATCTTTAACGCCAAGTGCTTGATACATTCTGCGATATGCTTCATACATGTTATGAGATGCAGGGTCAGCTTGTGCTAATTGTAATTGTGTTTGAGCTAATGTAACTCTTTGAGATATTGAAAAGATGTTTGGATCAGAAATAGGTATGATATCTATCTCTGGACTAAAATCTTCAGCCTTCATCATTTGCATACCCTCACCACTCAAAGCGTAAGGATAAGCTTGTGGTAAATCGTCAGCAAAAATCTTTGCTAAAAGTTTAAATTCTATGCGTTGAGCATAGTGTAGTCTTTTGTGAATAGCGCTCATAATTCTAGAACCACGTTCTAGAAGAGCCATTGTAGTGCCAACAGGTGCACCAGCTTGTGCTGCGTCACCAATCTTTTGATCAGCTATCGCTGCAAATCTAGATCCAGCTTCAATACAAAAACCAAGTAATTGAAATAATGTACCGCTTGGCTCTTTGTAAGGTAAAGGAACAAGGCCTTCTCTTAGACTACCACCAGGTGCATCAACGTCTCTAAACTCTCCTGGTTGTAATGGTGCATCATCATCACGTATTCTAAGACCTCTTGCCTTAAACCCAGCAGGTAAGTTAGATAAAGTTCCTGCATCTAAAAGTTGTCTAAGTGCACTAGTTGCAGTTCTTGATAAACCGCCTAGCATATGAATTAATCCAAAACCATAGAAACCAAAACCAGGTAAAAATTTGTAATGAACGAAGTATTGAGTTTTCTTCATACGAGGATCGTCTTGTTTGTAATTTCTGTAAATAGATAATACTTGGTTTGACCCCTCATCTATAGTTACGATGTATGGAACTTTAATACCATCATCAGCATCAATACCTTTAATGTTAAGTTCAACATGCATTTCTAATAATTGAAACTCTTCACCCTTTTGAACTTTTGTCATGCCAGCAAGCTTATTTTCTTTTTCTTGCAAAGCAGTTTCATCTTCATAAGTTTTTAAATCTACATCTCTGTAAAAACCTGATACCTGTAATTTTCTAATATCGTTTTCTGTTCTTCTTATAACATGTGTAATTCTCTCAGCGGTTTCTAAATCTGTTGTGTGATAAGGCACATACAAATCATCACTTGGTACAAACTTTGATACTGCTCTACCTAAACCTGCATCATAATAAATTTTCTTAAATGCCGATCCTGAAAGTGGTAAATAAAAAAGTAAACTATCCATGTCTGGATCATACTCCTCCATAACGTGCATGATTTGATAGTTCATAAATTCTTTTACTCTTTGAGCTTGTTCTTCTTTTGCTCTATCTACTTTGCCAACTATCTGCGTACTGACGGGTCCGTTAGCGGGTAATAATTCTCTATAAGCTTGAGCTTGAAATTGTGTGATAGCTTCAGCTAACATTGGATGTGTTACTGCACTGGCTCCTTGAAAAGGCTGTGAAGTCTCCTCGTACTTAAAGCCTAACAAATCTAAACCTTTTTTGTAAGAATCTTCCCAATCTTTTCTTGACGATTTGTCATCCTCATGAGCTTGTCTTAAATCACTAGATATTTCATTAAGAGTATCATCGTCTAATACCTCTGCAATGTTCATGTCAAAACCAGTTTGTATACTTTGATCTAGATCTCCAACAATGGCGCCTCCGTCTTGTTGCATTTCTACTTTAGGTGCTAAACCATCAGCAAAATCGTTGCCTTGTATTTCTACAAGTTGCTCAATAGCTTTTTCTTGTTGTTGTTCAAATCCTATAGGTTTCTCTACTGCCATTATGCTGCCTCAAAAATATCAATAATACTCTCAGGAGTATACACAAGTCCACCCCTTTTTCTATGAGTTTTATGTGGTAATAACATTTCAGGTGTAATCTTGATAGCAAAAACTTCACCAACACCATCAACCTCAATAATTTTAAACTCTGAGTTATTCTCTTTTGCAGCTCTTTTAAGTATTTTTTCTACAGTAGAAGTATAATGTTTTCCTTTAAAATCCACACTGTCAGGGCCGCCATAAAACTCTTCAGTGCCAATACCTTTCATGGCGTTTGTTCTTTCATTTATTGGCGTATTTGTGCCACCGCTTTGACTGTACCTATTTTTAACAAATTTAGCTGGCGTTACTGCATACCACTGAGATGCGTTAGGATCTTTGTCGACAAATAGTTTTTTTGCAGCTTGAGCAATATCTCTTTTAATTAATGCAGAACCCCACTCCATTCTGTTTTTAAATGGCACGTTAGGAAATAATTGTTTTAAAGATGCATCAGATAAACCAATGTCTAACTCCTCTAACATTTTCTTTTCTTTTGCCGCTGCTTTTTTAGCAGATGCTAGTAGCTGTGGTTCGACAGACGGCCCTTGTTTTGCAAGATCTGTAAATATTTTTTTATTTAATCTAAACTCATCAATAAACTGTTGCATGTCCTCTGCCGTTTTAAACATGGGTCTAAATATAGTTTCGTTTCTAGTATAATATTCTAAAACTTGTGGCTCTACTTCTCTCGCTTTACCAGTATACGAAACTCTGTCTCTAGCTAGTCTAGCCATTCTTTCATTTAACGGTAAATCCATTAAGTCACTGATTTGTTCTTTTAAATCTAATTCAAGTTTCTTTGCTTGTTGTAATATGTCTGACTGTATCTCATCAGCAAATGTTACTCGTACTTTTGATCCTGCTTGTATTTTTTCAAGGTTTTGTATTTTAACTAAATCATCTTGTAGTTTACTTTTAAACTGTCTTATTTGTCGAAGAAGTGCTGGATCTATTGACTCTAAATCTGAAACGCGAGCGTCAATTATTGTTGATATCTCTTGAGCTGAAAGATCATCAATGTCTAGATCTACATTCACTAAACCTTCTCTATCTAATTTTCTAAGTGCCGAAGTTTCTAGTCCTGCTAATTGATTGTTAAGTTTTGTTTGATTCTTTTTTAACGTAGCTAACATCTTTTTATCTGCTGCCGTGAATAATCCCTCAGCTCCAGGTATCGTTCCATTACGGTCCGTGAGCCGCGACCAACCGATCACGTATCTTTCTGTAAAATCATGTACACTGCCTGGTATTTGATCTGGATCACCAGGTATGGCACTAGGATTTAAAAATAAAACCTCTTCTCTGTAAGTACCATCGATAGCACCAGGTTCTTGGTAACCAGGATACTTAGCAGGTTTATCGCCACCAAAACCATACGTGACAGTTTCAATTTTACGCTGAGGTGCTTGACGGACAATTGCAAGCATAGCTTGTTTGGATATTGGTTTATTTTGTTTCGCTGCTGCATTTAAATAGTTTGTTAGAATATTATCCTCTATTTCTGGTTTTGAGATGCCTTTGTTCTGCATAAATTTATAAAACTGATCGACACTATTAAACACAGGTGGTGTGTTTGGGTCCATGAGCCGTGCTTCAAGGTTAGAATAAAATACAGACTCAGAAGCTTCAGGTGAATCTATTATATCTTTTTTTGATTTTGGTTTTACGACAGCTGTGCCTACGTCGTCCGATACAGCGGCGACACTATCATCTAATGCTTCACTAGAAAGATTTACTTCTTCAACAGAACCTACTTTTTTTTCTAAAGACTCAAGTTGTTTTTTCTCTGCTTTAGATAAATTTTGTGTAAGCATTTTAAACTTGTCTATATTTTGTATTGCCCATAGCGGAACTTTACCAAACAAGTTAGCTACTTCAACTTCTGGTAATGACGGATCTTCAAACACATTTGCTTGTTCAAGAATATTATCTGGCACGACGTCTCCACCCATGTTCATACCCATTAATTTTGGATTAGGATTTGTTACAAAAGGTGCTTGACCTTGATTTAATTTTTCTTGCATGTACTGTTCATTCAATGCTTTGTCTTTTGCATCATCGGCAAGACCTTGTTCTGATTGTGAATATATATCATAAATACCATCATCTGTTACTCTATCAGGTCCAGTTTCAAAAATATCTTCTGCTTGTTCTAGCGCATAAATGTTACCAAAGCTTTTTTTAATCTCATTAAATATCATACCCACTTTTGAATTAGTGCTGGCCTTACCAGTCTCGGTATCAAGATATCTACGAAAAGCTATTAGGGGCGCTCTGCTAAAATCTTTATCAAATTTTTCTGCATCAATAATCATTTGTTTTTTATCTGCCTCCCTAATTGCCATACCAGCATCAACAAATGATTCAAACATTTCAGGGTGCATAATAAATCCATCTGATTCTCCGCCAACCAATCTATACGTAGTAACTCCTGTAAAGTCATCATATATTCTTTCAACACTGTCTGCATTGAAAAGGCCTTTCAATATGGCATCTTGTTGACCAGTAACAGTTCCATCACCAAGTGAACTTGTTGTAAACGCTTCTTTTATAAAAGGAGCTAGCACACTATATGCAAGACCAGCTTTTCCGATCTTTGCAAAATTATTTATCATCTTTGGTCTTGTAGCTGCATCAGGAATTATGTTTCGTATTAGTCCTTTTGCACCACCTATGAATCTAGCAAACTTGCTTACTTTCTCAGCTGCTTTTTTTCTTGTTTTGAAAGCACTTTTTGATTCTCCCTTTTGACGTTTAACTTTACTTTTTTTCTTTTCTCCCACACTTGCTGCCCCTACAGTGACAGCCGTATGAAGCTGACCAACAGAATAAGGAAACATTTTAGTTAGAGCTTGATAAACTGTGGGTGACGTTGATCTAATTTTATTTAAAGCACTAAAATATGCTATTTCACCTGCTAAAGCACCTGTAATATATGCACCGACTGTAGTAGATTTGGGTGCTAAATTGTACTCAAAATTTGTTAGTTCTTTGATAAGATTACCAATTTGTCCAGGGTTTGGAACTTTAGGCGCTGCATTTATTGCTGATACTGCATTAAAAAGACCTATGGCTATAGCTGGTGGTGCTGTTACTGTGTCTTGAGCAACGGCAGCAGTATCTGCTAAAAATTTTAGTGAGTCCTCTGATAGCTTCTGAGTAGTTGTTTTTTGACCACCATCTCGTATAGGTTCACCCTCTTCGTCAAGAAAAATATCAGGATCTAAAATTGAATCTAATTCAGTATCTTTAGCCATTCCTATAATCTAACACATCTTCTATAGATGCGAAACCTCCATCTTTAAACAGAAACGATCCTGCGGTAGAAATATCTGTAACAGCCTGATCCATTTTTGCATCAAAATCTTTAGGCACAGGTTCATAATAACCACCACTTTCTAATTGATATTCCAAATCATTTAATTCTTTTTGTAAATTTCTAACTGTTTCATCTGATTGCACTAATTTAGCACCACCTCGTTGTTGAATTTTAGATTTTAATGCCGTAATTTGCGACTGTAATGCTTGCTCCTCTGCATTTAATTTTCTAAATCCAGTAAAAATATTATTAGCTTTAAAAGCTTTATCAATATGATCTATGACTCTAGATTGATGAGATAATGACACTTCTGGAAATTCTATGCCGTATTTAGAAAAATTATATTTTATTTTATCACGTAACCTTTCAGTCTCATAAAAAATTGGCATAGCTTTTTTCATAAAATCTTTTGATTCTACTTGTTTTTTAAAACCATCAAAAAGTTCATTTACATCCTTACCTTCAATTAATCCAAATCTCATGTATCTATTAAAATTACTTCTAATTAAATCGGTGGCTCTATTTGCGTGATTATTAGTCTCTCCAAACTCTCTCATTAAAGGTGTAGTATCTAAACCAGAGTCATACATATTTTTTCTAAATCTTTTTAAGAACTCATCAAAATAAAATTTTTGATCGTCCTCTAGTATTTTTGTCATGTTAGAACCCACTAAATTGGGATTGCCCTTTTTTGCCTCATCAATAATAAAAGCTTTTACTTTTGGGTTGTCAGTTAAATTAACTCTTGGTGGTCCAGATGTTAAATTTATACTACTTAAATTAAGTTCATCTAAAACTCCCAATTCTTTTAACGCTTTTAAAATTTTATTTTTTCTACGTTTAATAATGTCTTCAGCTCCTTTTACTTGATCAGTAAAAATTGCTCCTGTTGTACTCCCTCCTTGTCTACTGGGTGCGTTTATGTAAGCTTTTAAAAAAGGGTCTGTTTCAAATAATTTAATTGTATCAATGTATCCAAAGTTGTACGTACCAAGTCTTAATTCACTACCACTTGTCAAAGGCACTAGTTCCTTATATCTTTTTAAAATGTTAGCAGCTCTCATGGTAGCCTGATCAAACATTGGACCTGAGTCAAGCACTGCACCTGCAATGTCTTGGTTAAATTTTATTGTATTTTTATTTATTAAACCTAGAGTTTGTCCTCTTCTTTGTAATGACGTAAAATTATTTTCACCAATAATATTTTTTATTTGTTTATTTAGAAAAGGATTTTTAGTGTTATATAAAAGAGCAAATTTTTCAATGTCATTACGAGATATTTCAGCAGGTGCTGATCTACCACCTTTCAATTTAGGAAGAGCTTGTGCCTCATCAAATGCTTTTTTAAGTTTCGTTGTAAATCTTTTTAAACCAGCATGAGTTTGATAATGTTGTCTTAAGGCAACTCTTTGATTAACAAATTTGTTACTCATTAAAAAATTTTTCATGTAATCTAATTCATCATCAGTTTTTTCTGATAACATTCTTATTGCATCATTAATATTATCTTGAGTAATTAATTTATTTTTTTGGTTAGCTGGTAATTTTCTAAACAACTTTAAAAAATCATTAGGTTTCATACCCGTAGATTGTTCTATTAAGAAAAAAGCTAAATCTTTTTTTACTTTCTTAGGTGCCATTAATAGTAATACCTCCTAGGTTCTATGTATCTTTGTTCATCTATGTAATCGGATTCCAGCTGGATAAAGTTACCCTGTCTGAATCGCAACAGCGCTTGTGTTGTAGAGTCGACTAAATCGTCATGATCACCATAAGGGAAAGCTGCACATTCTTCAACCACTTCTTCGGCAAAGCGGTCCTCAGTACACCATACCTGTCCCGCTTCAAATAGTGGAGCTACGGAGTTTACACGAACGTGTTTATCATTGCCCTTACTAGGCGTATATGTAACTACAGGAATTCCTACTTGACGTAGCTCCTGTGTTAAGGGCATACCAGAAGCTTTCGCTTCTATCAAGATTGTTTCAGGCTCCCAGTATTTATATTCATCCAAAGCCACGGTTTTAAGCTCAGGAAAATCCCAACGACCTTTACGCATTGATAAAAGTATGATGTTCCATGGGCCGTCTTCTCTGGGTTTAAATACACCCCACGTTGTTATGGCACTAAAGTCTGCAGTTTCTCTTTTACTAAATGCTGTATCATAACTTTGTATAACGTGTGAAAGATCAGGTATCTTATCATGTTGCCATATCTGCCACCAATCTCGTTTAATAATAGATCCTTCTTCTGACGTTGGTTGTTGTTGCCATTGTGCTTGCCATTTTTGTTCTGACAAAGATGCCTTTACACCATCTAGTTCTTCACGTTTCCAAAATTGTGGCCATAATGGTTTGTCATTCATAATCGCAGGAAACTCAACAACCTCCCATTTATCTGTGTTTGGATCAGCTTGAGCTTTGATCAATTGTCCAGTAAGATCTTTTGTAGACCAACGAGTCATAACTATGACTATCGCACCACCTGGTTGTAAACGCTGTCTGGGACCTGATGTGTACCAATCGTAAGCTTTATCAAATGAACTCTCACTCAATGCATCTTGCTCCGAGTGTGGATCATCAATGATAAGTAAGTCTGCACCACGACCAGTGATAGCACCCCCTACACCTGCAGCAAAATATTCACCGCCTTTATTTGTAGTAAATCTACCCGCTGCCTTAGAATCCTGTGATAAACTTACATCAGGAAACACATCTTGAAATTCTTGTTGATCAAACAAGTTTCTTACTTTTCTGCCAAAGTTATAAGATAGCTCTGCTGTGTGAGTTGCTTCAATAATTTTTAGCTTAGGATTCCTACCCATCATCCACGCAGGAAAAAGGTTTGATGCAAACTCTGATTTTGTATGACGCGGTGGCATATTTACGATTAATCTTTTTATCTTTCCACGTGAAATATCTTCAAACTTTTTTGCAATAATTTTATGATGTGGCCCAGAAATAAAGTCAGGCCAAACTTTTTTTACAAATGTAAGGAAGTTGGAACGGGACTCCTCCGCAACTTTGATTTGTAATTTCCTAAGTTCTAGTTTTAATAATTCCGTTGGGATTTGTTTATTCATGGGAAAGTTATAACATAATCTCTGTTTGTGTAAAACTTTGCACTATAGACTAACCGCACTGCTTGTGCGTTTTAGGGGGGTGTGGGGTGTCCGCAAATCAAGATACAGTATTAGATAAGTTTGTAAGTACCTAGATGTTGTTTTGGTGTAGGTGATACGCTGCCTGGAGAACTGGTACTGGCTGCCTGGCTGCTGGTGAGCCTGACATAAAAAAAGGGCGGATTAACCGCCCTTTTGCCAGCCCTCGAGGGTAACTAGTGTGGTAAGTCTGTAAACATTATCAAGAGTTGCATAGCAATCAAGATAAGTATGAAAGTTGGTATTACTTTCATCTTCTTGGTAAGTGTTCTGCTAGTCGTTGCATTACTCTATTACCCCAATCCTTAACATACTGTGGACAGTTAGGATCAAGGATAATTGTTTCAACTTCACTTTCAAGAACTTTATAAAGTGCTTTCCAATTAATGTTATCAACATGAGTTGCTCTAACATCATTAGGATTTGGGTTAGCAACAGCATTGTTAGATCTTAAACCAAAGGTCTGTTCTACTACTGCTAATCGTTGTGATAAGTCGTTATCATTATCTGGCATTTTGATTTCTCCTTTCTAATTAAATTAATACTCCCATTTTATTTTATAATCAAGAACTTTCGAAAACTTTTTTTACTTGACACGACCACGGAAATCGCACGGGGTGTGCTGTATCTTATACTATACTATAGGCACGACCCCCATTGCCACAATGGGCAATGGAGGTAAACTGACTAGGCAATTTATCGGTACTAGGCAGTTATTCTGAAATCAGCAACTTCTTCAATCGTTGCTTTTTTATTCTTGCGAACTGTTGCCTCTTCAATAGGCAACGCTTGTATTTGTTTATATTGCGTTGGCACTTTACATTTATGGTATTCCAACTCGCCAAGTTTTTCCTTAACAAGATTCGTGTCAACCTTAACGGATAGTTTCTGCGAAACATGAATAGAATAATCCTTTCCATGTAATAGGTTTGCATTTTCACTAACTCCCATGTCAATGATAAGATTACGATTTACTTTTATGAAGTCGTCTAATACTTTCTTCATAGTTAAGGCACGACCATAGGCATCTATAATCGCTTGTTTATTTTTCTTGCTAACACTAGCAGAACTTTGGTGTGCTTTCTCTAGCACTTCTAATATATTAACTGCTTTCGACATTGTTTTATCCTTTCGTCTTTCTGTTAATTATCCCTTTATATCCCATTTCATTTTACTTGTCAAATCTTTTTTTATTTTTTTTCCACACGAACTTCTGGCACGCCGTGCGGGGACTCCTGTATACTATACTAATATACCCCAGCTTAGGTATCGGCGATGGAATGGAGATGGAGACTAGAAGTACACCAGTGTCCAATCCATCTTCTGCCAGAGTCCTGAGATCCACAGGACTACACCCGTCGTCACCAGCAGGGTGTGCTGCGGAAACAATGCAACTAGTATACACCAGGCGAAGAATGCAGCGGCAATGTAATGGAGAATCATGATCCTAGGCCAATCATCTCTTGCATCCTCTGCCACTCTGGTCGCTGAGGTGGCCCCAGCTCCAGCTTAGCACCGTCCATCCAGTCCATGAACCAGTATTCCAGGCGATGGATCTCTTTGTTCTCGTTAACATATGCACGCAGCTCGTCCGACGGGCCTCCCCAAGAGAACTGCCAGCGCCAGTAACCTTCCAATTGGTCCTGGAATGTATGCGGTTCTACGTAGTCGAATCCGAGTCCTTCAAACTCAGGGTCTGAGAGATCTTCTCGCCTCAGCTTCCACTGTTCATCTATGCGCTCTGCGCAGGTCTTCTGGTAATCCTTCTTTAATGCTTCAGTCATGTTCTTCCTTTCTAATGCGCGGGAACGCCAGACGCCCTTACAAGATCAATCTGGATTAACCAGGAGCTACCTGGCTGGGCTCGTCCCCTGATAACTATATAGTCCCATCTTATTCGATAGTCAAGAGGTAATGAAGATTATTTTTCTCACGCCATGTTCGTCAGCAGGTGTCGCCTTCCGCTATCCTTACTACTATAGTAGAGCCAAGTTCAGCTTCGCCAATGGAGATGGAGAACGCTACAGCTGTACCTGCAGCTGCGGACAGAGGACCAGGATCCTAAACTATTACTGGTTTCTTTGCTTCCACAATGGAGAATGGAGAATGGAGAAGGTAGTCCACCACAGTCTCCCACGCTGCCTGGTCCGCGGGGAGCGGAACCACCAAACGTGGCTCACTGGCGATGGAGAACGGCAATGGAGAATGGAGAAGAAAAGACGGAAAGATGTAGAGTAACCTCTGTTTGAGGGTCTGGAGCATAATAAACGCTCTACCACCATGCAAAGTATGGCGAAAATGCCACGAGTGTTGAAAGGGACTTAATCTGATATGGTTACTCTGAGTTACTTTAAGTTCGACCCAAACATCAATGCCATCTGAGATCCCGTGCAAGTCAGGTATGCCCGAACCAGCCCATGATTCTATCCTTGTCCAATGGA
>VTLG01007334.1_pt1 | contig 12121 bp, 24 predicted proteins | sample 4694571 | NCBI WGS metagenome assembly VTLG01 (sample SAMN12604809, study PRJNA352737) | marine metagenome | biome: ENVO:00000447; feature: ENVO:00000209|ENVO:00000569|ENVO:01000036; material: ENVO:00002151; isolation source: viral sequences binned using virsorter ... | reverse complement strand
TAATTTTTTCGACTTTTTCGTCGATGTAGTCTTCAGGGTGTCCGATCAGACCGCCCTGTCTGAATCGCATAATCGCTTGAGTTGTACTATCAACCAAGTCGTCATGATCACCGTAAGGAAACGCAGCGCATTCTTCAATGACTTCTTCTGCAAATTTCTGCTCAGGCGCATATATCATACCAGATTCAAATAAAGGTGCAACAGCATTCACACGGGCATGCTTGTCGTTGCCTTTGCTGGGTGTAAAGTTTACAACCGGTATATCCATCTTTCTCAGCTCATATGTAAGAGGTAGACCTGATGCTTTTGCCTCTACAATCACAGATTCTGGCTGCCAGTATTTATATTGCTCAAGGGCCAATCTCCGTAGCTCTGGAAACTCGTACCTACCTTTGATAGCATCTAATAATATTAGACAGGCTCCACTATCTTCACTAGGATACCAAATACCCCATGTAGTAATAGCTGAGTAGTCTGCTGTTTCTTTTTTTAAAAATGCCGTATCGTAAGATTGTATGACGTGATGTAGTTGTGGTATCTCTTCATCAGTATACTTCATCCACCATTCACGTTTTAGTATGGCACCTTCCTCACTAGTTGGTTGTTGCATCCACTGTGCGTTCCATTTAGCAACGGGTAGTGTTGCTTTTACTTTTTCTAATTCATCTAGCTTCCAATACTCAGGCCATACTGGTCCTTGGTCCAAGAGCGCTGGAAATTCGACCACGTGCCACTGATCAGCTTTAACTTCTGTTTGATTCTTAACTAGCATCCCTGTTAAATCTTTTGTAGACCATCTAGTCATAACCAGAACTATCTTACCGCCAGGTTGCAAACGTTGTCGTGGACCTGATGTATACCACTCGTATGCTGACTCTAATGCTTTACCTGACATTGCATCTTGTTCCGAGTGCGGGTCATCTATGATTAATAAATCTGCACCACGTCCTGTGATCGCACCACCTACACCAGCTGCGAAGTATTCACCACCTTGTGATGTCTCCCAACGTCCTGCTGCCTTTGAGTCTTCTTGTAGGGTTGTTTTAAAAATTTTACTGTAGTCTTCTCTGTCGATTAAGTTTTTTGCTTTACGACCGAATCTTATTGCGAGCTCTGCCGTGTGGGTTGCTTGTATGATCTTGAGCTTTGGATCACGGCCCACCATCCATGCTGGTAGCAAGTATGATGCAAATTCTGATTTGGTATGTCTTGGAGGCATATTTATAATCAGGCGGTTTATTTCACCCGACGCCAATTTATTAAATTTATCTGCAATGTGTCTGTGGTGGGACCCCTCTACAAAATCAGGCCATACACACTTTACAAAAGACAGAAAGTCGTTTTTGGCTTTGTTCTGTATCTTTTTTTCTGCATGCATGACTTGAAGTTTTTTGAAGGTTTTCCTGACATCTGCAGGTAATTTTTCTATATTTACCTTATTCAAGTCCATGGTACCAATATGTTTTCAGTATACACGAATGTGTAAATCTTGCAATACAACCTATAGTAGTGGGACCCCTTTGTACAAAAAGGGGGGTTGGGGTCAAAGTTTATTTGGATTTTTGGATTTGGTTCGGGACCCCTGGCGCGTTAGCGCCAGGGGTAATGATTAAGACGCCCAGATTTTTAGAGCGCCTTTTTTTATTAGGATTGCAGGACCTACAACAAAGTCCTTACGACCCGTAATATAATTGTCATTGTCAAATGTCATACGCCACAATGCTGTTGCCTCTGGGTTTAAAGGTAAGTCCATTAACTTACCCTCCTCATTGATTATAAGATAATCACCGTTAGGGAAGGTGATACCTTGCACCATACCACCGACAAACTTTTGCGCCTGCTCAAGGGTAGGCTCGTCCTTAGATCTCTTAATTATTTTGAACTCGTTTTTGTCTGTGTTTACTTTTATTTTTTCCATTTTATCCCTTTCGTTATGTTCCCAGATTATCCTATATTTCTACTTTCGTCAACCTCTATATTCCACCTATTATAATTATAATATTGGTTACTGTTTTCTTCTTTTGAAACTGTAACCGGTGTTTCAAGGCACTCGGTCCTTGGGTGTAGTCTTACGAACTCCAGAAAATGTTTATTAATAAAATCATGCATACAAGTCTGGTCACAGAAATATTCCCATTTTGAACCCTCAATCCATTTGTTTGGTTTAATCCTAACAGTTCTTAAAACCTTGTTGCCTTTGACACCTCTCACCCTGTTTGTCGTATGTCGTTTATGGCAAAACGGACCATGGCACCATTTATATTCGCTCATATTCTACTCCATAAAATTATGTAGCAAAGTAAAGAGCCACCAATTATTAATAATAAATCTAACAACATTAGTACCTCACTTTCCAATTACCACTTGCTGTTCTATATCCATGTGCGTCCATGTCATAATAAACATAGTAAGCAACTCCATTTTTAGCAACACCAAATCTGCTTTTGTCGTCGTGTTTGCCTTGCCTTGTTATGTGTTTCTTATGCTTGTTTGCATAATAAGTTATATAAAATGTTTTCATTCTTTATCCTTTCGTTATACCCTATCCTACAATAAGTAGGATAGGGTTGTCAAGTATTAATTTATACTTGCTTGTTCTTGCAATAGTCTTTTGGCTATCGCAATTTTTTCCTCTCTAGTTTGTTCAACTTTGTCCTCTAAAAGACTTGCCAAATTTTCAGGGCTATAAACTGAAAGTGCCATACTAGAACTTTCATTTAGTATGCTTTCGTTTAATGCTATCCCTAAATTGTCAGCAAGTTTTTTTGCCTGATCAAAGTATCTGTAAGATTTAAGACCTAATCTCAACTTCTTCATTTTTTCTTCAACAGTAGAAAATAATTGTTGGTGTTGCGTTGCAACTTGTCCAACTAATTTCTCAAACTCTTTAAAGATTTTAAAAGTTGTTTCATCAACTTTGAAACGTCTTGTATGGCAATAACTTGTGCCAATCACCCAGATTTTATCTCTTTCCCACTCGGCTTTTGGTTTTATTATTGACTTGTCCTCGTTTGATGAACTACGAAACCCTAACCATCTATCACATTTTGCTTCTTCTTCGTAATACTTTGGATTTCGTTTACTATCATCATGCCAACGAACTTGATAATCAGGATCGCAATTAGCCTTGATTAATTCATCTCGGTAATATGCTCTTGCAAAAGCATGATTATCGTCTAATGAAAAATCAACTCTAACGCTATCTGTATCAGGTTGTCCCTCGTCATTGACAATATCTGTTTCAAAATTAAAACAGTTGTCATGGTAGAGTTGTCCCCCACTATCGCCATATTTATTTGTCATGGCTCTGATAGTATCAACGTCTTGTTGTGGTTGATGATGTCTTACAACGTTGCTACAAAGTTGCAACATTTTAACACGCATTTGATTATATTTTTCTTTTGCCTCTTGAAGTCCTTGATTGAACTTACTATGTTCAATCCAATGGCTTTGAAAAACATTTTCAATCGCTTTTCTTTTTTCTGCGTTTAGTGTTAGTCTTTTTGTCATTTTGTCCTTTCTGTTAATTTTTATTTTTATCACTTGACAAATGATTTGTCAAGGAGTATATAGGATATGACTTTAGTAAGTCAATTAACTTGCCTCCTGAGATACGAGGCATAATAATAACTGTCTCGGGACAACTTCTGGTTGTGGTGTAAAGTAGATTGAAAGAGATCCAAACACACGCACAGCTAGAACTGATCCCTGGTCTCTGTAGTACGAAATTGGCTATGCATAGTCGAGCAGGGACCTGGGATAAGTTACTGATCCCTGGTCTATAGTGCAAAAAGATCCCGCAAGGGACAGGTTTTAACCTCTGGCTATGGACCTGGGATCAGTTGTAACGTCGTAGTATTCTAGATTAGACCTATTACGACTGGTCCTTTCGTTTGCTGGCGGCCTCCGGGCCGCAAGCCCCAAGCTTCAAGCAGCAAGCTCCAAGCTTGACAAGCATCAAGCCCGGTGCTATAAATAAAGGATAACAAAGGAGAAAGAAACATGAGCAAATCATACCCAATCTGGATTAATGTATCCGGAGACAATTACAAAACAGACAAGAGCTTCGGCACCCGTGACTACGTAGCGATGGATATAAAAGTCGGCAGCTCAAAGACTAACAGCCACGAGCTGGCAAGAGTCAGTGTTCACTGGAGTGAGGACGGCGCTGGCAACAGGACCTTCGCTCTAGCCGTGGATGGTCTAGCAGTGCGAAGCGGCGTGATGACAGCAGACAAGAAGTTCTATCACCGTGATCCAAAGAAAGCTTCAGCATGAAGAAGAATATGCAACTGGCCCGGCAGCTCCACGAGATCCACGAGCAATGGGCCAGAGACAACGGGTATCGCAAGAAGCCTCAAGCTGCAAGCCGCAAGCTTCAAGCGCCAAGCTCAGAGAGCCACAAGCAGCAAGCGTCAAGCCCCAAGCATAAAGCTTCAAGCGCCAAGCCACGAGCTTCAAGCTCATGGATCATTGACCCTGAAAAAAGTTTCACGGACCTTTGACCGAGGTGCTCGACTAAGATAAAACTATTCTTCGGATGCTTCACGTGGAACGCAATTTGATGTGGACTGAAGCGTACCTTGTTACTCTTCGTAACTTTTAACTCTAGTGTGAAAAAGGTGCCAAAATTATTATAGCCCAATAGATCGGGAGTACCAGATAGACTAAGGTTTTCAAGTCTAATCCAACTAATTTTGTTACAATTTCTTTTAAGTTTTTCATATAATTTTCTCTCTGCTTTCAAGGTAACCCCTGTATTCAAAGTTTAATAATCTTTTACGTAACCAGGAGGTAATATAAGTTTTTCTTCTTTATTTGGTTTCAAGACAACACGCAAAGAATTATCCAGTGGGTTATTACTCTGGTGAACTTCAATCCGTTTGATCTCCTCTAGGTAACCTTTGCTAGTCATGATGTATATCTTCGCATCACTGACAGCATTACCTCTACGACCCTGATGTCCTTCAGTAAACTTCGCTAAATACTCTTGCAGATGTTTTACGTACATTACTTCTTAGTCACCTGCTTGCTTAAATCCTCTATCACTTTTTTATAACCTTGCAATAAGTTTTTAGTTTTTTCATGCTCTGATGCCATGTCTTTCCACATCTGCACTTCAACACGTAACTGACCATTCAACTGTCGATGACCTTCGTTGATGTCTTCCAACTCTTTCACACGTTTAGTAAGTGAATCTATAATCGCTTCCAAATCGTTATCTCCTTTCTCGTTATTCATATTGACTTTATAAACATGTTACCTTAAATTGTCAACCATGGGTTTACCAAAAAGACTTACAGAGATGCAAATGAAATTCGCTGAGTGTTATGTATTCGGTGATGAGAACGGGCCTATGACTAAAACAGAAGCTGCTATCAAAGCTGGCTACAGCCCAAAGAGAGCTAGACAGGAAGGATCAGAGTTAACAAACCCAAAACTATCTCCACTTGTAGTAAAATACATGGGAGAACTGAGAGAAGAAAGATTACGAAAACATGAAGTAACCTACGAGGGACATATAGCAGAACTTGCTAGACTTCGTGAGGCAGCGTTGAAGAAAGGGTCTTTCTCTTCTGCTGTAAATGCTGAAGCCAACAGAGGCAAGGCAGCAGGATTATACATAGACAGAAAAATAATAAAAACTGGAAAACTAGAAGATATGACAGAACAAGAATTAGAAGCAAAGATGAAACAAATCTTAGACGACTACGGATCTCTGATAAACGTGACTCCATCTACAACTTCTGAATCTTCTTTACCCAAGCCCGAGGAATCATCGTCCGATCCCCAAAACTAAAACTACCATCGTCTTCTCGATCGTAAGAAGCAAATAACTTTATTGAATTTTTATCTTTAGAATACAACCAACCTTCGTTGACAGGTCTTGCTAGTCTCATTCTGTCAAACTCTTTGTCAGTAGCCCAGCCCGAATCGCTCACACAATCGATCCACTCCACCCGGACTTTTGGATAAGGTATGTCGGGAGTTATTGAGGCAACAGCTTTTCTTCTTTTCCTAGGCATACAGTCTTATATCACGTTTATATAAGGGATCTAGAAAGTTTTAAGCTAGTGAGACAAAAACAAAACGTTTCGCGGAAGGCCTTTCTGTATAGTGACAAAATAATTTGTCTACCTAACCATGATTTGTCACCTAATTTGTCTACCCTAAAGTCAATAAAATCAACACTTCTAGACCAAAACGACAAAAAGACACTTTTTACTCGCTACTTTTTTTCTAAAAATTTTTTAAACTTTTTAGATCCCTTATGTAAATCTACTTTGCCTCTTTTTTGCCATAATGTCGCCTCAAAGCTGCCAATCTATCTTCAGCTCCTGAAATTTTTTGTAACATTTTGTCAACTTCTCCCAGTATGTCTGTGTGTTCTGGGATAATTAGGTTGTGCTTGTTAAGTGCATCTATTCTGTATAGTGCATCCTCTATTTCTGCATCATACCTTTTCATCAGGGCTATAAACATTTTATCGTTCATCTTTTAACTCCTTGTGTATTTGTTTCCAATCTTCTACTGTCATTTCTTTCTTTAGCTTTTTTTCATCAAACTGTAACTCGTGATACATATCCAACCGTTTGAGAAACTTGTGCTTCCAGGAACGCAACTCTGGTCCTGAAATTTTAAACTCCTGATAATATAAATCAGGTGTACAAATCATTACAACTCCTTGTTTTATTTGACTATTATGAACATAGTCATGTGCCATAGCGTATGCTGCAATCTGCATAAAGTAGTCTTCAATCCAATCTTCTCTCTTTGGTCTGTTAGCTTGTTTAAAGTCTACCACAGTGTCCATGCTGTTGTGAACACATACCAAGTCAGTAGACCCAGCGTAAAGCCCAGGATAATACAACGTGACTTCCGAGCCATAAATCTCTTCAACTGGCGTAAGCCCCACATCAATAACTTTCTTGGCCATGGCTTTCGCCTTCTGTCCGAGTTCTGTAAGATCATCGTAGCCAGTTCCTTGCACGTAGTGTTCCAAGAATTTGTGCATACTAGTGCCCCGTTTACTAGATAGATTTTTGATTCTGTCTGCTTCTGCTTCTCCAACTTTGGCCTTCCAATCTTTTAAGAATTGTTGATTTTTGGTAGCGCCTAATATCGTAGTTACAGACGGAAGTCTAGCACCATTTACATCATAGGTCCGTGTTCCATGTTCCTCGTGCCGTGTGCCACTGACATAGGTGTATTTATTATTCCACGGTATCGGTTTACCAATACTATGGTATTCGTTTAAATCTTTATCATTCATCATAATTTATAGTGGGCCCGAAGGCCCACAATTTAGTCCAATATCTTATTAGATATATGTTTCTTTTTAGGTCTAAGCCTATAACAATAACATTCTATTAACGCTTCTAAAAATTCTTCTTTAGTACCACCAGTTAATTTAAAATATCTATTATGATATTTTTCTAACTGAGCAAGGCACGTAGATATAGAAAAGTTAGATCCGTCTTTAGCTTTCAGTTTCTGCGCTTTAACAAAAGCAAGACCAAACTTAACCTTGTTAGGTAGCTTATCATTAAAAGTTCTTATCTTATTAAAATATGCGCCTTGTTGTTGTGCATACGCTAAACTTTTAACTCTAAATTTACCATTCTCAAAGTCATTTTTACCGTAGTCTTTTACATTTCCTGATAGTAGCCAAGTTGCCACCGTAGTGCTTAGTTGGTATTCATCTAGGAAAGTAGTGATCTTTCGGTACTCTAAATGATTTGGTCTACTAGAGTGCGAAAAAGAATGTAGATAATCATAGAAGCTCCAGCCATCTTGACTGTTATTCATAGCAATACAGTCATCAATCTTAGCACCTTCACTCATTACACACATAACTGGTATGTTAAGTCTCTCACAGGCTTTTATTCTGTGTTGACCTTCTATTACTTCCCAGTTCTCGTTAATGATTACAGGATTTAATTGACCCCTAGGTTGATTCAACAAACCAACTAGCTTGTCGACTCTCGCTTCTTTGATAGGACGATTAGTTTCTAAAAACACAAACTTAGAATAATCTCTCTCGAAAAAAACTGTAGAAACTTTATTATCTTTCTTCTGCTCTAATTCTACACGTTTAAACTTATTTCCTAACATGGAAATAGTATTACGAGGGAAAAGACTCTTTTGTGAAGATATAACTAATCTTTTCTTTGTTTTTCCTCTTCTCATGTTCCTCCTTTCTATTCATATTTTGAATTCTATAAATCATAAAAATCTATTAATACAATAATAAACTATCAAGGCAGCAAGGACGAAACAAAATACGTTGTATCCAAACATACCGAATCCAAATGCAGTTGTCATAGTTTTCCTTTCAATTCTTTTAAATACTCCTCTTCTTCAAAACTTTGTTTAGATCTTAATATATAATACCTGTGAAAATTTTTATCTTGAAAGTATTCGTTAATCACATCAGGTGGAACCTGACCGGTTACAATGCAGTCATAAATATTTTCATAATCTTTTTCTTTTACTTTCATTCTAATGCCATCGCTGTTCTATAACTATCTAGATCTACTACTTTACCGTTAAACACTTTACCTTGGTAGTGATCTATTATTTTTTGTATCTTTGGTAATTTTACATGTGAGTATGGAAACATCATGCAACATATCTTGTATGCTTCCCTTGAACTGCAACGCCATCGCCATTGCATGCGTCTACCCATCTGTCCTTTGCCTGGTGGTTTTTTACAGACTGTACCAACACCAAGACATTCATGGACCCATCTAACTATTGATTCCTCTGTCATATTTATTTCTAAAGTTATCTTCCAAGTAGGATACGCTTTCTTCTGTCCTTTTCTTTGCTTCGGGTATTGCTTGTAAACAACGTGTCCCTCGCCATCAAACAACCCTGCTATGTAAGCTGCATCAGTTTCTTTCACTTGTTATCACCCATCTTAATGTTGAAGTTACAGGATCAAAGCCGTCAAATTCTAGCTTAGTGCAACTTGTTAGAAACAAGACTATCATTAATAAGATCAGTCCTCTCTTCATAAATTTCTCCCTCCGAGTCACATACCCAACACTGGTGCACCTGACTGTTATCTCTAAAGTCTATTGACGTATTACCCACAGCTATTCTTACATACCCATTGCCGTGGCAGTTATCGCAAATCTTTTTTACTAAATTATTTGTTTTTAATTTTACCATTTAACTTCTTTGCTTTCTCGTTTGCTATTGCCTCTATTGTTTTTGATATGGATAATTTAGCGTCGGGCAATAATACCTTTGATAACGACTCTAATATCTTGTATGTTTCTTTTGTTAGTGAAACATTTTTGTATTTACTCATGTCTGTCATAAGTGTTTCCTTTCATAATTAATTACCGAACATAAAGGTTTATATAGGATTGTCAATGAAATTTTTACTAACTTTAATAATGTGTAGCTACACTGAGGCAACTTGCTTACCTCCATTTACACACCCTGAAAAATTCAGAGATGCCTATGATTGTTTATTAAAAGGTTATGATGAGGCTGACAAAAAGATTAGAGAAATAGGTAGAGAAGATATCAACAAACACCAGATATACATTAGATTTACGTGTTCACCTATCGACTCTGTTTGACAATGTGGCAGGATTGTGTTATTGGGAGTTTATCTTCTCACCATTACCTACTCCACTTTCCCTCTTAGGAGTAGGTGTTTCTTTATCCCACATCCAAAGAAGTACAACTGCAGGTAGTAGTAAGAGACTACTCACACATATGGCCTTGAACAGTTCCACGACCATCTTTTAAATACCATCCATTTTTAAGGTTATCATCAAATTCTTTGTACTCTGCAATGGCCTCTCTATGATCGTCACCAAATGCCAAACATTCATATACTGACATCTCTCTTGCAAGATCATACCTTTCTTGTATTAGAGTTCCGTCGAATAGAAGTACTAATATTATTAGTGTCTTTGCCATAAAACCCTTTACTCTTTTGCATCGTAACTTTTAGTGCCCCACTTTAAAACATTTTTTAAACCAGGTGCATTTATTTGTATGTCAACACCATATGGTCTCCATGCTTTTTTTACAAGGTTTAATTCTAGCAATAAACTAGAGTATTGTTTGGCTGATATGCCTTTTGGTTTTATTGTTATTACTTTCTCTTTCATATCCTGAATATAGGATAGTGTTGGATAATGTCAACTACTTTCTTCTGTATTTACCCATTCTTTTTTCGTGTTTGTTGGGACTTTTCTTATGTCTGCCTGGTCTTTTTTTAGGCTTATCTCTTGGGGCTGTGACTAGACCAAACTTAGCTTTCTTTCCCATCGCCAAAGTATCCGTCAACTACAGATTGTAGTGTTGTCTTTTCTAATCTTGGTATGTAACTTATGCAACCATTTACATATTGTTCTAAATCTGCACCACATGTAATGCATCTATAATATTGTCTAGTTAGGCCTACCAACATTGTGTATTCGTTACAAGTTGGGCATATGCCATTAACTATCTCAGTATGAAATCTTATTGTTTTTTCTGTCATATATCTTTTTACTCTTTATCACTTTTCTTTTGAAATGTCTAAGCTGCTTTGCTACTGGATTTCTTTTTTTGTTGGGCTTTTTCATTTTAGGTGAAGTTTCTTAATACTCTTTTCACCCATGTAGATTTCAGTTTCTGCTTCACTACGTATGCATTTGTAAGATATATTAGGGTTGAACTCCCTCTCCGCTATGCGACGGGCGCGGAGGCACGCAGCCATGTTTTCCTGGATACGGTGTTCCTTGATCTCTCCATCCCAAAACATAAGTAAAGCAAACACAGTCTCTATCATTTTTTCTCCTTGTAATTATCCAATGTAATAAGGCCAGGGTTTTCTTTCATGTATTTTTCTTTCAATACAGTCCAATAACTTACTTTTGGATCAAAGTCTCTTTCATTGTAAGAAGCATTAGATATAACACCTAATTTCATACACATGTTAATTAACTCAGCAAACTCAGCAGGAACTGGTTTTATTTTAGGAACTCGTTTACATTCTTTAACAAGTTCTAACTGTGTTTTTAATTTTTGTTTTAGTCTTTGTTCTTTTGCAAACTCTTCATCACATACAGGTCCAATAGATTTTCTCCATCTAAAACCTATGACTTGATCTTGTGATTCTGCATTAGATCCTGTTTTATACTCATTTTGTCTTACTTCTGTATACATCTCCCAACTACCTTGATCGCATGAGTTTGTGCCATCATTTAAATATTCATTACGTGCCTCAGCAGCTGTAATAAATAAAAAACTAACGATTAAGATCTTTAATATCGTACGCATGTTCTCTTACCTGGTCTGCTAGTTGTCTATATAAATTTTCTGCCATCTCCCACGTTGCTTCAGCTGCAGATAATCTTGTAGCAACTTCTGTTAATTTATCCTCTGATACTTTTAAATCTCTTTGTAAATTAATAATAGTTTGTTTGTTGGCTTCTATGGTATCAGTTAAACTTAATACATATCTAACTGATGTAAATGTTCCGGCTAGTATTGCAGCAACCACAGGGACAATCACTATGTTCTTTTTTACCCATTCAAATTTTGATAATTTATTTTTATTCTTGGCTGCCATTTGTGTATCTCATTTCTCTGTTTGCATCTTTTAATTTTTCTATGTCTTCTAAAACTTTATCCATTTGTTTACGTAAAAATTCTATGTTAACTTTATTTAACGCCATATTTTCAATGTGTTCATTTAATTTAGTAGTGGTTTTATAAAGATCCTCAATCATCATGAATTGCTCAGAATCCGCGGGCAGTGATCCTAGTTGTCCACGTGGCCATTTGATTCTAAACTCTGTATTCTCATTTAAATCTTTTTCCATTATCTGTATGCGAGTGTCTGCAATGTTAAGACGTTCTAAAATCTGGAAGTAACCCATGGTGCCAAGGGCAACAATTATTATCAAACTAGCAACCGTCTTCATCGGCATTTGCACTGCCGCCTCCTCAGATATATTTAATGGTTTCTTACTCATCTAGTTGGTATATATCCCGGTTCCATAAAAAAAGCTAGTAGACATAACAAAATCACGAGTATTGCCGTGAAGTAGTAATTCATAACAGCCTCCAATCATTTTTTCTTTTCCTCTATTTCGTAAAAGAAATT
>VTLG01015378.1_pt1 | contig 12122 bp, 13 predicted proteins | sample 4694571 | NCBI WGS metagenome assembly VTLG01 (sample SAMN12604809, study PRJNA352737) | marine metagenome | biome: ENVO:00000447; feature: ENVO:00000209|ENVO:00000569|ENVO:01000036; material: ENVO:00002151; isolation source: viral sequences binned using virsorter ... | reverse complement strand
CATAATCGCCTTCGACGTGACGTTCTGGAATACGTCCGTGGCCGGGATTGGTGTAGGCAACGTACTGGTCTTCTTCACCGGGAGCCAAGAGATCCAAGGGGAACTCTGTGGTGGTTCCGGGTTCCATGGCGATGGTTTCAAAAATGCTTGTAACCACATCACCTAGAAGGACGCCCTTACGCAAAGGTAGCTCTAGAGCCTTGGCGATTTCTCGTTGAGCATCTAAAGCTACGCCTTTCTCTGAACTGCCAGAAAGTTTTAGCAGTTCGATAAACTTTTCGTCGGGTCTGTTCATGTTAGTACCCATATCGTTTTATCTCCTTAGCTTAGAAGCTGATTAGTTGTCATTGATGAAGGTGTTAGGTAGATTAACGGATACCTTGTAGTAACCATCTTCGTCAGCACCTGACAAAAATCTCCCAACCACTTTGTCGCCACCTTCCATTGAGTCATCTCCACCGATATTTGATGCGGCGAGATTACCACTATGGGCTAGGTAAGCAGCACCGCCAGCGGCACCAGCAGCACCTTCAATGCTATTAGTGACAACCCAACCCTGCGTAAGCAGAGTAACCTTGCCACCCCTAGCGACTTCATCCTTATGCCAGTTAACGTGCTGACGGGTGAGGTCGATGTCAACCATATCGTTGAGCAACAGCCCTACCGGAACCTTACCGGAGGGTGCAGCGGCGTAAGTTACTACAGCCTTGCCCTGATCCATAGCAGCGCCAGAACCAGTGGTCGAGCCGTGAACAACAACACCGCCTCTAGTAGCAGCTTCATCCATAAAGAAACTGATATCAGTTTGTAGTTCATGTCTGTCTGATTTAAGAGCCATGATATTGTTTACTCCTTATTAGTTATTATCTAAGTTAGCTGTTGAACGAAGAACGTTGCTCTCCAACCACTCACTAGCAGTAGATCGTGCCGAAACGACAGAGTCGTCTTCAACAGTATCCGCTAGGGCGATCTCTTCATCGCTTTCTTCAACTTCTTCTAAGGAGTCAGCAGTAGCTTCTGCTTCATCAATCTCCTCGTCAGAAACAGTTTCGACGACTGAAGCTTCATCTTTTTCTTCATCGTCTTCTTCATTCTTCTTCTTGTCATTCCACTTTGCAGTTAGTAGAGCAACAATTTCATCGAACATTTCGTCGTCTGCGCTAGCAAACTTTTCGATGATTTCGTCTACTTCTTCTGCACCAGCTTCGACTAGAGCAGCCTTACGGGCAGCTAGCTTAATTTCGACTTCATGAGTCTCAATCTTCGCTAGAGCTTCTGTAAGCTCTTCCTGCTTCTGAGTGATTTCAGCTTCTAGAGCTTCAGTCTTCTCAGTAGCTTCTGTAAGCTGTGCTTCAAGAGCGGCAGCAGCTTCATCTTTTTCAGAAATAGTAGCTTCAAAAGCTTCTACCTGAGCCTTAACTTCTTCTTCTTGCTTTGCAAGAATTTCTTTTTTGGCGGATTCCGCAGCATCCCTTGCACCAGCAAGTTCAGCTTTTAGCTCGTCCACCTGCGTTCGCAAACTATCGTCGGACATATTAATCTCCTTGATATTAGTGTCACTAATAAGCGTTGCTTTAGAGTTTTGAAAAGGATTGGTTGTATTAGGAAGTATGACGCTTCTTGGATTAGCTGGATTATTTACTAAGCCCTTACCAGAAAATGAAATATTTCTCAGCATACGCCCCACTTTGTAGCCTTCATACTCACCAGTACCACCATAAGCCCTCAAATGTTTAGTCAAAAATGCTGAAGCCTCATCCCTCTGGACAATCTGGTTGCCACCTTCGGGAGACACCACAGCGTAATCAAAATTATTAAATAAGCATTCCATGGATACAAACCATTTACCATCTTCAATTTCAGCGATAAGCCTTTCCATGCGTTCTTTTAGTTCTGGATCACTCCAACTATTGTATAGCACTGCGCTTGTAACAATGTTGAAAGATTCTGGAACTTCGGTTTGGTCGTCACTGATAAGGTTTCCCTCAAAATCAGTAACAACGTTTGCGGTAATATGCCCGATGATATCCGATTCATCGTGCATAAAATTAAATTGTTTATCTTCTGGAGTATTTCTTGCGGCCCAAGTTTCGGTAATGTCAAAGACATCATCGTTTTTGTTCCATCCGGTAGAAACTAACACGGAGTTCAGATAATATAAATCAACCTGATTTAAATTACTTTTTCCCTGTGATTTAGCAGCCAGAAGTTTTGCCCTCTCCACCTGCTCCTCTGAAGGAACATAAGCATACGCAACAGATGCGTAGCTAATTGCACCCGTCTTTTCTAAAGATGACTCAAGGCCATCTGATATTTCTTTGGGATATATATTCATTTTGTATTACCTCTACAAAAAATATACACCACATTTGGAAAACATCACCTTTTTTTCACTTATTTTCCATAGAGATAGCATATGCAGATGATTGAATTTGACGCATTTCTTCTATAGAAGGCTGCTTTTCGTTCAACTCTACAAAATCTTGTTTTAGATTTTTACACACAGACATCATTTCAGCAGTAGTGGGTCTGCCATCATCCAGCAACTCTTTAACGACCGCTGGGTCTACCTCCATATACGGCTCCATACCGCACAAAACGCATAGCTTAATGTATTCTAGTTCATCCATTTGAGACTTGGTTAAACTGCGTACATTTTTTTTGTCATAGTGAGAAAGTAGGGCCGGGGTTATAAGATCAGCAATTTTTTTCTGAGCATCATTAGCCCATAAAATAATATTAACTAAATCTGCACTGGTTCTAGGCTTAACTTCTTTTTGTTTTCTTTTTTGCTGATCTCTAGAATTTCTCGGTCTGCCATCTTCGGGTCGACCCACGGGCTTCTGCTTCTGCTGCATTTGAAAATCTCTCTCTTCCTGAACCTTTTTTTCTTCCTCGGCTTTGTCATATTTGGGCCGATCAGCAGGCATGGTGAGAGGATGATCTCCAGCTTCGTCAGCAGGGATGATACCGAGATCATGTGGAGCAACTGTGTCTTTGCCGAGAGCAATTTTCTCCAAGTCTTCTCTGTGCTGTGGGTTGTGATACGGACTAGCCTTAGTTGGCAAAGTTTCCATATTTCTACTTCTTGCCTCTCTCTTAACCCTGATCTTTTCGATCTCTGGAAGCTCACCAAATCTTTCAACGATAGTCTCGTCACTGACAATATTTCTGTCTGCCAACTGAATCAACAGAGTCTTTTCTGCCGCTTCATCAGACAGTATCATCTGATCAAAGTGAATCTTTGCTGGGAATCTAAAGCCCATGGCCTTTTGAACAACTTCAACTTCCGCATTCCAAAACTCAGTTAGGACATCTCTACCGTACTCCAGTCTTTCAACTAAAGTCTTGAGAGAGATAAAGTTATTTGTAAATCCTCCACCATTACTTGCCAGACCGGTGAGAGTAGGAGGAATACCAAGCCCTGCATAAATATTGTTTAGAACGGGCTTATATTTTTCTTCACCTAAGAAACGGAAAACCTGACTGTTAGACTCCTTGAAGTCAAGCTCTGGACCCCATACAAGATCCATGGTCCCCCCACCAACATTGCTGGCGAGAATATTTCTCAGTTTATTAATAGCAGCCTTGGTAGGAAGAATCTTTTCTTCCAGACTACCAAGCTTCCAAAGACGTATACTTGAAATAGCACCATCTAGAGCGGCAATATCAGCCAGCTTCATTTTTTCTAGCATCATGATGTCATCTAAAATGGCGTAGATCATTGGATTAGACCAGAGCATCCAATCATCTTTCTTATAATAATAAGCCGAAACCTTATCTTCATCTAGAGGAATAAGTTGATCACCGTTTCTCAACCTTTGACTGATGTCTTTGGGCAGGGAGGATAGGAGATACTTATTGGTCCCAGTTTTATCGTTTACGATATTGCGGACCATTTTGGATACGCGCAATGCAAACTTGGGTTGGCCGACAAAAGTAGATAGGTAATCATCTCCGATTACCTCTACAGATAGAGGATTCAGAATATCGTACTGCCAAGGAATGACCCTGTTTTGAACCTTAAGCTCTTCTATTTTCATATCGGGCGCGGCAGCAGCCTTTCTCATTTCCTGCTCTTTGCGCGCACTCAGCTTAGCTGTACGCCGTTTAACTACAACATTGCCGCATCGATAAAGCGTATTGAGAAATCTTTCTGATCTCGCCTTGCCGTTAACCTTAGAGAACCACTTCTTGTAGAACTTCTCGATATTTTTATTTGGATGTACTAATGTAATCCCCTGAGATGAAAAGTCACCCATCAAGTCTATAACGTTGCGAATAATGCCCACTCTATCATAGGCATCCATACACATTTTAATAATCTCTTTTTGTCTCTTGGGAGTTGATTCCGAACCTCTAAATCTGTTGTAATCTTGTCTACCAAATTCGGGACGAACGGATCTATTTGGTTCTATATCCAGAAAATTACGATACCCAGCCGCTTTCTGAACACCCTCATAATAATCTATAGACTCAGAAAAGTTGGCCAGAGCTTGTTGTTTTTCGGACTCACTGTTCCAAGTTACAAAGGCCGGTTCTGGAGAGTGGTTCTTAATTATCTCGTCTGCCATTGTCTAATTCCTGTAATCGGATTACATTCGGATTGCAATTATAATATACTACACCAAATTCAATACACATCCTTCATTTTTTCCGTCCACCAAGATGGTCCCATAAACATTGGCCCCTCTTCTTTGGATTGTAACCCGCCTACAAATCCCCCAACGCTCTCATAATCTATAGGAGGTGGGGTTCTACGCATGGTTCTAGCAGACATATTAGCCATTATTAAAGCTGAGTATCTATCTTTGCGCAAACGGTCTTTTCTTCCACCCGGCAATTTGATTTCTGGAGTATCCCACTTATCTCTACCCGAAGGCGTTTGACTCATCATAATTAAGGAGAGTTCATTTTTCAACTCTTCTATCTCCATGACACAATCTTCCAACGTATCCATTTTCCTCTTGGTCATTTTATCATCAGATAATGCAAGACCTAGACTAACCGAATCGAAGTACGGAAACAACAGGACTTTATCTTCGAAGTCTTTTCTCGTTCCATGATTAGCCTCTGACACCCAGTCTGCTTTTGCAAACTGGCACATTTCCAGTATATGTAAACCCACATTTCCGTCCGTGTCCTTTTCTTTCTTCTCGTCTATAACTTCCCAAATTGGCAACTCTCCATCTTTTATTTTATCGGGGTCATGAAGAGCCTCCATAATAGCTATGCCGCCGCCTTGTGCATCTAAGGCGATTCTTTCACATGGAAAAACTCTCATCAGATCTCTTATTTTTCTTGAGCAGTAGGAATAAAAATCGCTCTCTTTGACCAACCCTCTCTTCAGCTTATCCTTGTGCTCACTTCTATTGGTTGTCCAACAATGAACTATTCTGCTGTGGTCATGATTCTGTTCTAGGACGATGATACTAAAATTATCTACTTCAGAGGCTGGATCTATTCCGAAAACGTATCTTTTATTTGGATCTCCCCTTAGCGCAGCCTCAAAGAATACTTCTCCACTAGGCAAAACAACCGGCTCATTCTTTTTTACGACACAGGCTTCTATCAATGACCTTTTGAAGAATCCCTGACTATCTGTGGTAAAACATGCCCCAAATTCCATCTGATAAATACCCGAGTGGACTGTGGCTTTCGATCTAGCTACTTGGGCCGCATCCATAAAACCTTCTGGAAGTAGCTCATATGGGATTCTAATAATACTATATTCTCTCCAGTCAAATCCAGAAGGAATCTCCTCCCCATCTCCAAATATCTCCTTCAGCTTAGATCGCTCCCCTTTGCTGTTAATGATAGCTTTCCACTTCTTCCAATATTCTGCAAAGTGGTTGAAATCATAGTACGCAGTACCGGATAAAATAATCTGGTTAGCTTTTACTAGCTCATCTTGTTTTGCCGCTTCTTGCTTCTTGCCTAGCTCTTTAGCCTTTTTCCCGGCGGCTATTCTTTTTACATTTTCTACGGGAGTGGAACTAACGGCGGCAAAACCAGCAACAACGTTTTCGAATACTTCTCGCGGAATAGAGGCAAATTCATCGGCTACGATATCGTTGGCACGCTGACCTCTAATCTTACTACCATCACCGAGAGGGAGGCACGTAATAGTGCTGTCGCCTATATGCATTACGCATCTATCGACATCTCTTCTGGGACCACTATTACTGCTAGAGAGATCTCTTAATATTGGCGCATTTTTCCATATCGTATCCATATACTCAAACAACACTTTAGATTGTCGGAAGGCAGCACCCACAATAACAATCTTGCGTCGGGGCATGAAAAAAGCCCTCATCATCGAATAGAGTGAGAGGACAAAAGATTTACCGAAGCCACGACTCGCTATAAGCATGGGAAACTTTCTGTTCCACATTTCTTTTAGCATCAAAGCCTGAACGGGCAGTAAATCGATATTGAAGATCTGTTTACATATCATCGAGAAATATTCTGGCTGCATCATGAGCCAAGATAGTCTCAAATGTAAATCGTCTGTGTTTCCCTGTTTAAATATAAAGTCTACCGGGTCAAACAAAGAGTCTTCATCTACGTCTATATTCAGCCAAGCATCTTCTAGCTTCATTGATTTTTTTCCGCATGAACTAACTGGCTTACTCTTTTGAATATACTATTTGTTACAAGAAATGCGTTATCCTTGTTTCCACAGAAAAGTATTTTTGTATCATACCATACTTGAAACTCTAGCAAAGCTCTAAGCATATATCTTCCGGTAAGCTTTACCTCATGTTGTAGTTCTTCGGGAATTCCAGAGTTCTCTGGGAAATTAATTATATCTTCCATATCAAATTCACATACCAAGAATGAGAATCTAAAATTCTTCATTCTTTCCATCTCATTCAGAAAAGGCTTCTTTTTTCTTCCAAGGTTCATAGATATTTCAGCCGTGCTGGCTTTACGCTCTATGCACAGAATGTCTTCACATCCCTTTATTGTATAGTCGCCCGTCTTCATGGTTTCAACAACCATTCCATCGCAGCGATCATACGGCGTGAAGAAATATCCTTGTTTTTCTCGCGTATCTTTTATGACGGTGTAGTTAGGAACCTTTTTCATTTCTCCAAGCTATATCAGATAATAGCCCCTCGTAAAAACGTTCTTTATTTGTAACCTCTTTGTGACACATATAACACAAAGATATCCCATTAGATGTTTCATACCTTAGACCAGATGCAGCACTCCACTTTTTTATGTGGTGTACCTGAAGCTTGCATTTACGCTTGCTACATCCCGGCATTTGGCATTTAAATCTATCTCGTTTTAAAACTTTGATTCTCCAGTCTTTATAGACCGGATCGTTGAAGTTTCTCATTTTGAAACCAAGTTTTCTCGGTTCGCACCACTAGTAAGACAATCAGGACACATCTTATGTTTCTTCTTATGCATCTTAAGATGGTGCTGTGTCCTTAAAACATTTTGTATAATAGCCGTGTCTCGCATCACCGCATGCTTATGCACATTCTGCAAAGCAACGGCTAAAGCGGCAGTTCCAGCATCAACTTTAACAGTTGGTTCTTGTCTGATAATAACGGCTTCTTTAGTTTTAGTCTTATCTTTTCCCTTGGACTTATCGTGAATTTCAGAACACTCTGGACAATTCCAAGTTGGTCCTTTGTGCGGTTTAGCGTAATGGAAAATTCTAATAATCGTATCCATTATGGTATAGGTTCTAGCATTCTCTCTTGCGCTATTTCCGTATATATCCTCAAGATGCTCTTTAATAAATGCCATGTCTTGATCTTGCCTGTCAATTACCACCTGTTGCTGGTAAAGAGTGTAGCCCATAGAAATAGCTATGCAGAAACACAGGGCAGCCATCACAACGTTTTTATTTTCCATTTGGCTTAATCCTCTCGACCTTCTTGACTGAGATGTTGTCTTTTATGAATATAACAAACTTTTTCCTAGTTGAGTTCCTCTTTAGCTTATAAATATTTTGGCAGATTTCTTCTATCGCTTTTTTACAAGCGTCATCTGGATCAATCGCCTCAATATATACAAAAGCTACTTTATTTTTATATATGTTGATATTTTTCTTCTTAAGTTCTGTAAGAACTTTTGACATGTCTACTGTGACTTTGTATATCATTTTCGACCATACGTTGAACTAGTTGACTAAAAGATATGTCAGGCTCCCATCCTAGCTTATCCTTAGCCTTACAATAGCTACCCTTAAGATAGGGAACTTCGCATGGCCTAAAAAATTCTGGGTCGATAACTATGCACTGTTCATAGTCATCAATATCAATACACTTAAATGCCACTTGAAGGAAGTTTCTTATGGAATATGCTTCTCCAGTAGCTACAACATAATCATCGGGAACATCCTGCTGTAGCATTAGCCACATCGCGTAAACGTAGTCTTCAGCATGCCCCCAATCCCTGTACGCATCCAGATTACCCAATCTTAACTTTGGAAATGATGGGTTTCTTACGGCATCCAGAAACATTCTTTCTTGTGGGATGCCTATGTCTTCATATTCTTCATCAAATGTAAATCTATCGCCTTTTGATGGCAGTTCTATAGCGCTTTCCTTTTCCCAGTTAACAAACTCTCCAATCCACTTCGTTATCTTTCTGGTTACAAACTTCTCTCCCCTTCTTTCACTCTCATGATTAAACAAGATACCACAACTTCCGTGGAGGTTATAAGATTCTCTATAAACCCTAACCAAGTTGTGTGCTGCTAGCTTTGCCACAGCATAGGGAGAATTAGGTGAAAACTCCGTAAGTTCATCTTGATACTTATCATCTCCATCATATGTAAAATTGCTGCCAAACATTTCACTTGAGCTTGCTTGATAGAATCTGATACTATTATCGATAGAATTTATTGCCTCTAGTATATTCAGACACCCTTTAGCTGTTATGTCCCATGTTAAACTCGCTTGCTTGAAAGAAGTTCCGACATGCGACTGAGCCGCCAAGTTATAAATCTCCTGTGGCCTATACTCCATTATGAAGTTGGTTACACAGAAAGCGTCTGTAATATCCCCTTCTTTAAATATGAAATTTTTATTTTTTAGAATATCAGTTAATCTCTCTGTGTTATCGGTACTAGACCTTCTAGAAACCCCAACAACCTTGTAGTCCTTTTTTAGCAACAGTTCCGCTAAATAAGATCCGTCCTGTCCAGTTACTCCAAAAACAATAGCCGTCCTCATGCTCACTCTCCTTTATCCGGTAACTTAGTTGGAGGTAGTTCCTGAAATGTGATGCCTCCATTTTTTGTAAGACTTCCACCCCCTTGGCCTCCTGTCTCTCCATCACCTCCCATTGGCCCCTCTGAGCCTTCTCCTTCGCCCTCCTGAGCCTCTCCCATGCCGTTCTTACCCATGACACCCTTTCCCGCCTGAAGGCGTTCTAGAGCCTTCTGAGCGTTTTCATGAAGCTCTCTGTTATAAGGCAGCTTATAAGCTCTCGGAGCATCCGTATCATCCTTCTCAAAAGAAAGCCACCATTTATCCTTATCTTCTTCAGGTTCGAGTCCTTCAGCCCAAATATACACAGCCCCTTCCCCGCCCTTCTTGTCGGGTTCTTCTATCACAATCCAATGAACTCTAAATTCTTCTGGCAAAGAAGTATCAGAAGGCCACCCCTCAAAGTTATCTAGTGAGAAGCTAATCGACAGACAGAAATATAGAGCCGCAGCTATTGTTGCCGCCTTTAGACCCCACATTCCACGAGAGCCTATGACGAACCAAAGAATAAGGCTAGTAATTATAATAAAAGATGCGATGATAATCATAGTGGCGTTGACTGTCCTTTAACAGCTAATTTTTTTGGTAACTCACTTATACTTAACACTTCACCTTTTTCACTGAGAGTAAACCTAAAGGCTGTCTCCTCGTCTCCAGTGACCCTTAGTATAACCCTCTTTATCGTTACGGTCTTATAGGGATTGAGTTTCTCTAGCTTAATAACAACCGGAACTTCTACCGCCTGACTACGTTTCATATACATATGAACGTTCACAACATACTCGCCCTTACTTATTCCTCTCAAAGTAACTAGCTCTCTATTCTCTGTATACTCTATAACCCCAAACTCTGTCAACACACTATCGTTTCTTTGTCCCAGATCATCTCTATCCAAATGCATTAAGCCTTCTTCTCTTCTCATGAAGGCTACTAGGTTTCCACTGGGATCTTCTACGTATGTGTCAACGTCGTCATCTAATTCGCTTGGCCACTCGACCACTATCATGAACTCTGCTTTTGCCTCAGTATTATTTTCTTGTTTAGTTGGATTTATTAAAACAAGAGCTAAAACAAAAAACGCAGCGAACGCTAGTAAGGTATTAAATAGCAAGTCTAAAAATGCTAGATTAGTATGATAATTTCGCTTCATTTTTCTGGACCCTATCAACAGCTTGGTTGAGGTTAAAGTATTGAATCTTAAGCAATAAGCTACAGATCAGTCCTGCTAGAGTCGTATATAGTGCCGTAGACATACCAGTTCCCAACTCCTTGATAAGAGCCTGAACTGTATCTATTTCCGATATGTCGAGATTAGCGAACCCAGAGAGCATCATGATAAAACCAACAACAGTTCCCACCATTCCTACTGTGAGGCAAAGATCACTCGTAAACCAGCCTATCTCCGTAAGGTGTTGTATATGCTCCACTAACCCCTTCTTAGGCTCCTCGCTGTCTACTATCTTACTCATTTGCCATGTCTTGTATCCGCACCACACAGACATGAAGGTTAGAACTCCAAACAGAAGGAAGCTCAGCTTTGTAACATCATTCTCCCAGACTGTATGAACCAGCCCTCTGGTGAAGGCATATATTGAGGCAACAATGACTATCGTAAAAAACAGCCACCACTTAAGGAAAAGAGTATGCTTAATCATCTTCGACGGTCTCCGGTGTTAAAAACGGTTGATCAATTAGACCGTCTTCGTATTTATGGAATTCAGACAGCCTTCCTTTTTCTTTCTCCATAGCTAATCTCATCTTTTCCATATTCGCCCCAATTTCCTTTCTCATGCCTTTGTCTTGGATTAACGCTCTAACCCACGCGGCAAAAGTTTCCTTAGAGTCTTCTAGGACTTTAATTCTCTGTTCTCTAGTACCCTTAAGTTCTTTAAGCATCGTATTTTTTTTAGACTGCATCTCTTTGTAATCCTTGCCCAATGATTCTTGAGCAGCCCTTAAGACAGCAATCTGCCTCTCCATGTTCAGGATGTAGTCCCTGTCTCGTTCGTCTCTGCCTTTTTGTTTTTCGGTCAGGATAAGCATCTCCATGTCTCCTATGTCGTTCATGGACTTCTGCTGCTCTTTTAGTGTCCTGTTCATAAGTATATCTAGCTTGATAACATCTACCACTTGCATTTCTTCCGTATGAAACACATCATCTTTAAACTGAGATATCATTTCAGTCCAATGGAATAAAAACATTTCTAATTCTTCATCATTAAACTGAGATCTTAAATCTTTCCAATAAGGACGGGACTTAAGATCGTATTCTGCATTTCTCAAAACTTCTTCTTGTTTAGATATGCCCTTACCTAGCTTAGTCTTGATAAAGTTATCCACACTGGATGCATCCCGATCCAGAGCCTCTGCGATCTTTTCGAGGGGCATAGTCTCGCAATTCTGCTCGATAAATTGCTGCTCTTCTTTACTAAATCTTCCCTTCTTCATCCAAATTCTCTCTAAGCAAGTCTCGAATTGTTTCTATGATTTCATCTCGGCGTGGTTTTGGTACATGCACGCCATGAAGCATTCGCAGATAATCGCCCCTATAGGACATATCCAGATGCCGGTCTATAAACTCCAAGTACTCTTTCGTATGAATAACATCTATGAAGTCGTCTGGTTGCTTCATACTGTCGCTTGAGTAATCCATGACGTTATCTAGGTTGATAGGTTCCATCAGGGATTTCTTCGCCATCTTACGAACATCCTTGTTCCAAGGCTTCTCCGGTTCGTATCTAATATAGTTATCCCGCTTGAAGTTTTTCAGGCGGTTCTTTATGTGTACAAATAAGAAGTTCTCTAGAGGACGCTTTTCGTCGTAACGGTCGAGCGCCTCCATACCTATAATAAAAGCCTCCTGTTCAATGTCTTCGACATCGTAGA
>VTLG01010146.1_pt1 | contig 12122 bp, 11 predicted proteins | sample 4694571 | NCBI WGS metagenome assembly VTLG01 (sample SAMN12604809, study PRJNA352737) | marine metagenome | biome: ENVO:00000447; feature: ENVO:00000209|ENVO:00000569|ENVO:01000036; material: ENVO:00002151; isolation source: viral sequences binned using virsorter ... | reverse complement strand
ATTTTGTTGTCTTCCGATTGGTTGCAACTGAACAGAGATACTATCGATATCAACTAAATCTTTCCAGTAATCTGGTAGATTAATTACGTTAGTTCCTGTGATTCTACCACGATGATAAACGCCACCCTCTGGGCCTTCTAGACATATGTATCTTAATCTATGTCCTTCTTTTGTGGGGTGTTTGATATCAAATCCTTTCCAACCTTGAACATTAATAGAACTACCACTAAATTGTCCAGCCACACCAGCTAAACCTTGAAATGTACAACCTAATAGATTACTTGTATGAAGATTTCCACTATTAATAGTTTGATCTCCAGTAACCACTAAAGCATCAGCAGTTTTGCCGTCACCATCTATTTTTACATTACCATCAGCTTTAATTGCAAGACTCGCTTCACAAGCTGGTTGTACATCAAGTGAGTTTTGGGGTGCAGAATTTGATGATACATTTAAAACCGCCTCATATCCTGGCGCAGCTGATGGTTGTCCAACTAAAACAGGGCCATTTAAAACAGCAGTTCCAGTTGGTGTAGTATCAGGTGCAGAGTAAGAAACATCATTTGTTCCTACAATTAATTTATCTGTTTGTAATCTAGAAATGTTCATAATGTTCTTTGTGTTGATAATTGAGTCTTCTTCAAGTTTGCTGTCAAAGCACCAAAATTCTCATCAGCAAAAGCTGCAGCAACTATGAATCCATACCTAAGTTCAAATTGTCCTTTTGCTATCACAGTCATATCCTTCGTGGCTTTGGCTGTAATTTTTTCACCTTGAATGCGAATATCTGGAGATCCAATGTCAACGATTCTTTCTGCTTTTACAGTGAATTGACCATCTTGTCCTCCACCATCTGCATCAACAAAGATATTTTTTGCTCTTAATAATATATTACCATTCTCACAATCAAGAACTAAGTCACCTTTTTTACATTTTATAATTTTTGCTGGGAGTTGATCATTATCACCAGCTTCTCTAACTTTTAAACCATCACCAAGAACTTCCATTGACAATCCTGGCGTATATAAAACTGCTTTACCAGTTCCTGGCCCACCACCAGATCCACCTTGACCTGTTCCAGAATGAAATGAAAACTGTTGTGCTTCCTGTGTTTGAAGTGCATACAAAGTATCACCATGTATGCTACTTTGTCCACTGGCGGTGCTATACCTTAAGTGGACATCTCTTTCAGTATTTTGATTATCGTTTGGTGCTTTTGGCATTTTACTTATCGATACAACTAATTACAGTTACAACAGCATCTTGAGTTATTTGAGCAAGTTGAGATGCATCATCAATTCTAGTGAATTTAAGAACAGGTGATAACTTAGCACCAGCTCCAGTATCGCTATTTATCAGTATTTCTGGGAGTTTAGAGAATCCAAATCCACCATTGACAACACTTGCACCGACAACTAACCCATCTTGAATCTTTAACTCGACCTGTGCTTGTCCAGGCTTTTGTATTGTATCACTGGTTGCGTCGCCTGGCAAAGTATCACCAGCAGAAGCGATAGATCCATTTTCAACAGACGCTGTATCATTGTCATCGTATCCAAAACCTGTATTTTCAACAATAACATCGTCTAACGATGTCACAAAAGATGTTTGACCATCATAGTTTGCATTTGGATCTGGAGTAACTTCTTTTACATTTCCATCAAGATCAGTTTCAGTTGTGTTTGGTAGATACTCTTGGCCAGGGCTGGTCATCACAACACCAACAACACCAAGTTGATTTCCATTTGGATCAGGAACATGAACTGGTAGATCAGTATTGTTTACCTCTAACCCAACATCTTTTATTTTATTAGCGTTTTCATTATTATCAAGCACAGAATCTCCAATGTTTAGTCCATCAGGAATCAATCCATTATCTAGATCAGATTGATTATATTTTAAAGGCGAGACAGTCCCCATCTTTGGATAACCTCCAGCGCCATAACCCTTATCACAACTATCAAAGAAAGAAAGTAAAGGTGGTTCTTTGAATCCAAATCCTGGCCCATTGATTGAAACACCAATGATCTGTCCTAAGGCATTGACCACAGCTTTTCCTGATGCACCTTGTCCACCACTACCTATAAAGTCAACTCTTGGCGGGCCACATTTAAGAACATTTGTGTTGCAATCAGGTGCAGACGGTGAGGCTTCGATTGCATCATCAATTTTTTCAAGCAACGCTGTTGTTTTAGAATTCAATCCAGCTTTATCAATTATGTTATCAAAACTATCTTCAATTGCCTCTGAAACTCCATTCTTTGATGAAAATGTTGTTGGTTTTGGAGGGCAATTAACTTTATCACAATCAAGAACGTTTGTAAGAATATTTGCAAACTTAATTGCCTTTGAAAATGTTTCACTAGGAAGTGCAATACCACCACCTTGAATGTTATTCAATTGATCAAACATGCTACCAAGACTTGTATCCATAATATTATTAATCTGTCCAAACATGTCACTCATGAAATTTTCTACACCACAAGTAGGAACATCTAACACTTGTCCGATCATATTTTCTAAACTTTTCGAGAGATAATCTAATAATCCATCCTGTATTTTTTCAATATTACAAAATATGACACTTGTTAGTGCATTTGTGGCTTGTCCCAATACAACTTGATTAAATTTATCTACCTTATTCTCCATCGTTTTATCTAACTTATCGAGAGTCTCTTGAATCAACCATGATCTACCACGACGAATCAACTTCGTCATTGAATTATGAATTCTATTACTTGCTATCTTTATCTCTGATTGTATATCGACAATGCCGCCATAAATTGGATCAACATATGTTGACTGTTCATTTAACTGTTGAAGAGTTTCCATCTTTCGAGTGAAACTCTTTATAGTTTCACTTATCTTTGATATTTCATTATCTTCACATGGACTAAAATTTGGGACAGTGATATTTGTAGCTGCCTCCATTTGTTTCGATGCAATTAGTTTTACAGCTTCACCGTCCGAAAATCCGCCACCCCAAGGTGACTGTGAAAAAAATCTATGTTTACCAGATCTTTGTCTAACTTTTGGTGGTGTATATGGTATAAAGTCAATTTGATTCTGTCTATTAAACATTGAGGATGTTAATCCATCTTTTACGAAGGTTTGTTTAAATAAAGTTCCGAATATAATAGGTTGCTGACCATCCTCACCATCTAAGAAAAATCCAACAACCACTTCACCACCTTGATATTGAACAGTCCTTCCACAACCACCAACAGTTGTTGTGTTTGATGGTAAAAGAATATGTGCTAATGGAAGATCTTTATCGGGTAGATCAGTATCATTACCATGATATCCAACGATACGAACTCTACATCTAAAACCATATACATCCTCGCCATTAATGGCCTTTACTCTTTCGTAGGCGTCACCCCACTCTCCTTTATCTGGATCAGTCACTTGACCAATCCACCATTGCATAGGATCTCTCCCAAAAAAATTAGTTGTCTGATTGTACATCTAATTAATCGTCATATACTAAACATTCTGGTTCATCAGGGTGCATATCACAAAATAGTTCTAAAGCATTTGGATCATGATGATCACCTGCTTCAATTTCATCTTTATGATGTTCAACATACTCTTCTAGTTCATGCAATTCTTCTTTTGCATGTCTGCGTGCTGCTGGGTTTGATTGTGGATCTTCGATAATTTTCTTATCGTGTTCCATATGATCTTCGATTGATTTCATTTGATTCTCCTGTTTCTTTTATTTAGCTAGCGCTAAAGAGATCACGAATTAATTTAAGGTGTGTCTCTGAATTACCATCACCAATTATATGTCTTAACTCTGATATTAAATATAGACCACTAAGATCATTATCTTTATTTGTTCCATAAGAACTTATTGGTTTGATATCTTTATCACCTTTTTTAAGAGGGAAATAAAGTTCAAGCATTTCACCAGCTCTTAGATCGGGATTAAGTGGTACTGATATATTTAATGATTGTGAAAACAATAAGTTATTTCTAATATAAGATTTATTTTGATAAACGGCAAGTTCTCCATCCTTATTTACATCTTTTTTCTTTGATCCTTTTTGAGAAACTCCATGATCACTAATTCTAAACATTAACCTAGATGGATATTCTTCAATTCCATCTAATAATTTTGGTGGTCTCTTCAATTTCAAATCTTTCACTGAAAAATCAATAACCTGTTTTGTTTGATTTTCAATATCAACATATATTGTTTTATTTGCATACATTCCCATTCTCAAATTCATTCCAATATCATTAGCTTGATTCAAATTATTTTTTAGTATTCTAAAATCACCCTCAACAGGTCTATCTGGTTTCTCATATCTTACTGGTTCTGTAACAAGATCTTGTTCTAATAATTTTTCAATAGATCTAAAATTATATCCATCTAACGTTTCATAGAAAAGAAAACCAAAACTTTTGTTAGACGCTTGTGACTTTGGACATAACCATTGTATTGTATCAAATGGTCTTTTTAAATTACCAACAAAAGTATATTTGTTAGCAGAACGATCTTTTTTTAATTTCTTCTTACTTTTAATTCCCTTCTTATCTTTTTTTAATAATTGTTCAACTATGTCTGATACATTTCCAGTAAATTTTTTGTTTACTCTTGCAGTTTCATTAATGATTGACTCCATTGAGACAAATTCTAAGGTTGCAATCTCTCCACCACCACCGTTCATAGGCATGACGTTTTTCACACTGTTCAACATTAGTTTTTGTTTTTTAGATGAAATTTTAAAGTCATCGAAACCAGAAATTTTGACCTCTAAATCAATATACTCTCCACCAAATATACCCTTTCTACTTATAACTTGGTCAACATCTAGAAACTGAAGAGACAATGATATAGTAGGACTCTCAATACTTTCATAATAATTAATAATTGGAGCACCACGAACTATATCATAATCTTCATCCAAAGATGACCCTTCGTTGGGGATGAGTGTGCATTTTTTGATGAGATACTTATTATTTTCCATTATTTTAAGTTCTGAGCGACTAGATGAGGTAAGACATTACTGCTAGCAATATTTAACTGTTCGTTTTTGATAGTCTTTAGAAAACTAGAGGCATCATCAGTCATCACAAGTTCACCTGAGTCTTGAGTATTAGGTGTATTTGCTGGAACTCTGACCGTTTGATCACCACCAGCCTCACCACCTCCGTCATTATTTGCAACAATGATGGTTGGCGAACTATCCATAGGTTGAAAAACGTTACTCTGTAGATTTTTATTGTTACTTTCTATTATAGGTTGTATAGACTTTTTCTTTTCATAAGGATTATCATCAAAATCAAAGTTGGGATCAACTTCAATCAAATTCATTTCATCTTTTTTGCCTTTGATTTCAAGACCCACGTTTGACTTAATACTCCTTGTATTAACCTTAAATTTGCCCTCAAGTATTATTTCTAATTTTTTCAAGTCTAATTGCTCTTTTCTTGATAGCAATTTAGCTGACTTATCTCCTTTCTTCGCATCTGACTCTGCTTTTATTCGTTTATCATTCAATTCTGTAAACTTTTGTATGACATCTTCTTTAGATAATGAATCTAAGGAACCACCTTTATCTATCGTAATTCTTCTATATCCATCTGTGTATGTCACCTTTTCTCCTTTCGATTTTTTTTCTTCATCCTTCTCTTCTTTCTCACCAAATAATTTTCTACTCAAGAAGCCAGCGACACCACCACCTTTTACAAAGTCCATGAGTTTGTTTTCTTTTTTTTCTTCCTTAACTTCACCATCTGATTCATATGTAGAACTACCTTTAGCCATTTTGTCAAGATTGAATTTATCTCTTGTTAGAAAATCAGCAATACCAGTGATATTTCTTGTTAATCCAAAAGTTGAACCACCTTCTTTGTCTATGTCAGTGAAATTACCAGTTGCTGCATCAATAGTTCCTCCAAGAAGACGAGAAAGACCAGTGACCTTCCCACCCATTTGATCAAAATCTGTTATATTGCCCGTTGCTGCATCAATACCACCTAAAATTCTACTTTTGAGACTTCTTCCCTCTGGAAGAGTAAGTGAGTCATCTCGATTAATAATATCCTCAAGAGAATCACCAGAGCCCTTTCCAAGTAATTGTCTTGTTCCACCCTCACTCTCCACTCTTTTATATCTTCCTGTCAACTTAGTTCCTTCACCAATACCCAAAATACCAGCTAATCCTTTACTGAAAAAAGTCTCCTTTCCATCATTAGGGCCTTTAAAATCAATCACACGTTGTCCACCAACAAATCCTTTATCATCAAATGTGTATCCAGCATCAACTAATTGTTGATACTTAGACTTTGGAATTTCTTCTTCTTTCTTTCCACCAAATAAGTTTCCAGTGCTTTCTTTTATACCACTAATCAAATTACTACCTTTCTTCTTCATCTTATCAAAGAAATTACCAGCGCCCTCTTTGATATCACCGATACCTTTTTTGACTCCACCAACAAATTCTTTACCTTTATCAGTTAGACCTAATTCCTCTTTGAGATCCTTTTTAATATCTTCCTTCAGATCTTCCTCATTCTTTTCACCTCTGTTGAAAAATTTGGTAATAAAATTACCGTCTCCCTTATCTCCCTTGTCTCCCTTGTCTCCTTTAAAAAGATTTTTAAATCCTAAAGCACCGAATTTTGGTAGTCCCATGGCTAATGAGCCTGGTATCATAGCGGCTCCTAAAAGAGGTGCAGCTAATTGAAGTAATCCAGCACCAAGCATACCACCAACAGCACCACCTTGTTTTATGTTGTCTTGAAGTGCGTTACCTACTTGTTGTGCAGGGGTGGGTTGAGGTTGTTCTCCATCAGAACTTGGAACTCCCATCTCCTCAAGTCTCTGTTTTCTCTCTTGTTTCTGTTCTGTATCTTCAGTTTCTAAACGTAAATCTTCCTGTACATCTTGTGCAATTTTTCTCTCTACAGTTATGTACTCATTAATCTCTTTGACTTCTAACTTTAAATCTTTTATGCTTTGTGTTATACTTTGAACATCAAACTCTCCAATCTCTTGCTTTAAATCTTCTATCGCAAATTTTATACCCTCAAGCGAAGTTTTAGTTTCTTCAATAACACCTAGATTATCCTCAGAAAATTCTAAGGCACGATCAGCCGTCTCACGAGCTTTAGTTACTTGCTCAAAAAAACTTCTCGGACTTATTTTACGTTGTTCTAGTTCTTCATCCATACCTTTGGACGCCTTCCGCTTGTTGTTTCTTCAGATTTTCAGTTTCAATATATTCTTGAAGAAGAGAGATATAAACATCTCTTTCCCAAGGCATCATGTTTTCGAGCTCTGTCAAGCTATATTTATGGTATTGCATGAGAGAAAAATTGATACGAAAATAAGATTCTAAATCCTCTCTTGCAATACTCAACCGAAAAAATCGGCAAGGCCCTCCAAAACGACACTATTCTTTTGTTTTGTGTTGGGATTTACAAATTCAATCGTATGCGATAATTTAGGCATAGTATCAAAAAACTTCTCAACTTTTTTATATTGTTTTGAACTTAGTTGACTTACAAAATCCATTCTTTCAGATGGACTATAATCTCTAGCATCCCAAGCATCCTCTCCAGTGTAAACTTGATCTATACAATCAGCGACAACTTGAAAAGTCTTATCAACTACAGACTCTGGATCATCATCTACATTAAAGTTACTATTTACAAATTGATTTAATGAAGGATATTTCATACGAAGAGTCATCTTATCATCTAAGACAATATCAGTTGTATGATCCTTTGGTTTAGTGACCTTGATCTCATCTACATAAACTACAAGATCAACTTTTGTTGTCTTATCATCAGGACAAGTCACAGTCATTTTGATATCCTCTCCAATTGACTTGGCACGAATATTTAAAAATAAAAATTCAATATCAAATGTAGGAAGACTATCAATATCAATTCCTCTAGTCAAAATACATTTTTTCAAAACATCTGTGACAGCGTTTGTAATTTGATTTTCGTCTTGTGATTCCAAAGCTAAAATCAAAATTTTCTCTTCTCTAACAAGAAAAGGTCTGTATTTAATTTTTTTATTTGATGATGGCAACTTCAACTCATATGTTGGAGTATCGATTGTTTGTAAGGGCATAATAATTGATTCAGTATTTTATTTAGTAAGTTTTTTTACCACCTCTTTTTGTTGTGGATCCTAATTCTAATCCGCCTTGGCCACCCTGTCTACGAGATTGATCTTTTGATGTCGAAACTCCATCAGGAGTATTAACAATCGCTTGATTAGGATCTTCATAATTAAATCTAGTGAAGAATCTATCATATCTAAATTCCACACTACATTGTAACACATTTGAGTCTCCATAGGCAACTCTCATTGATGTCATATTAGTTGGCCAAATATTGACAAACTCATAAGCTGTCATTTTAGACTGATAATCAGATTGTAAAAATTGTCTGTTCAATAGTGCCTGTTCCGCAGGGTCTTCACGGAAATCTGCAAGTTTTTTTCCTTTCTCTAAAAAAGTATCTTTTTCAAATTTAATAACGTGAATAATTTCTTTATAGTCGGCAGGATAATTAAATCGTGAATATGCACTACTATTTCTTTTATTTCCTTGAATTGGATTGATATATGACATCCAAGTTTCTAAAACCTCCAGAATCACCATATCTGCATCACAATAAAAAGTAAGATTAAGTGGAGGGAAAGTTCTGATATTTGGAAACTCCTCTACAATACCCTGATGATGACCAGTTGCAAGATTAGTTTCAAAACTTGTGCCTGGAATTTCTGCTTGAGTGCATAATAGAGACATTTTTCTTTGAAAATCTCTACCTTGACTTCTTTTATTTGGGCCCATTAGATTAGGAACACTTTGTAACCAAGTTTGATAATTTCCAAATGAAAAATTAACTTGATAGAGGGTATCAAGAGATGGCCGTGCAATACTATCTCTAACATTAAAAATGTTACCTTTAAATATTTCTGATCTTCTTGGAAATAAACTATTCTCTGACACAATAAATAAATTTAAGTTGTTATTATTATATATGAGCTATAAAGGGATATATAGGCCTTCTAACCCTAAAAAGTATAAGGGTGATCATCATAATATTATTTATAGGTCTCTTTGGGAGCGAAAATTCATGAATTACTGTGATTTGAATGAAAATGTACTTGAATGGGCGTCAGAAGAATTTTGGATACCGTATAAAGATCCAACAACGAATCGTGTTCGTAGATATTTTCCTGATTTCTTTATTAAATATAAGGACAAAGATAATAATATCCGTAGATCAGTGATTGAAGTAAAACCAATGAGAGAGACACTTGAACCAAAGGTGACGAAAGGCAAATCAAGAAAAACTTTGATAAATGAATCCATGACCTATGTTAAGAATCAAGCAAAATGGAAAGCTGCAAGAGAGTTTTGTGAGGATCGTAAATTAGAGTTTAAAATTATGACTGAGAAAGAATTAGGAATCAGATGAGCATTCTACAAACTATATTGAATAAAGTTAGTGGACAGGTAAGTGAAGACTGGTTTCGCAGTCAGTTACTTGAACAACTTGGTGACACAAACTTTGAAACAGACTACGCTGATACAGCTGGATTTTCTCCTGGCGAATTATATTTTTTTACATATCAGGCTCAAACAAAACAACCATATTACGACATGTATCCCTTGTCATATGTGATTGAAATGACATCAAATGGATTTCTAGGATGTAATCTACACTATGTTAAACTGACTGAAAGAGATGAACTTGCAATGAGCTTACTAAATAACTCTGCTCAAGGTTCAGTTGCAGTTCCACAAAGAACACTACATAAATATGTTTATGCTGGTGTAAGAGGGACACCATATAGAATTCCAAACGCTGAATGGTCAGATGTGGCACAATTACCCACTGAAAGATTTATTGATATGTCGGGCATCCCAGTTCCAAGAAGTAGAGTTTACAACAAAAACTAATGTCAAAAAGTAGAGTTTATGGTATAGATGACGATGACGGTGGATCATCCAGAGTGTCATTTGAATTTGATGCTAATCAAAACTTGTTAGGAATAACAAAAGATGGAAATCCAGTAAATCCGACTAGTGCAGAATTCACTACTTTAAGTGATTCGGACGAATCGGTAGCAGCGTTTAACGTAAATAAATATGGAACAAACTTAGATGCGTATGGAGATTCTGTTGATAAAGCTGATGCAGAGGTTCTTGCAGAGCATTTCGCTGATGAAACATCAAAAAACACCAATGAACAATTTATTGAGGAAGACTTCGATAGTCCAGCCCCAATTGCATATAATACTGGCAGTAATGTAGAGGATTATGAAAGAGATGAAAGAAAGAAATATATATTTTTTGGTAGAAAAGTAAAAAGTGATATCTTTGCATATCCAGTCGATATTGATCCGAATCAAGATCATTTTAAAATAACAAGATATAGATATGCCAGACCAGATGTAAACCAAAGTAAACCACCACGCAAAGAGGATCTTGCTCCTCCATTTGGATTAGCAAGAATTAATGTAGCTGGTGATGGTGTGAGAGGTAGTAAACAACTCGGAAGTATCATATTACCCATGCCAAAGGCAACTGACGTAAATGGTGTTGAATGGGGAAAAAGTGACTTAACAACAAGTGGACTAGCAGCTTTGGGTGTTGCTCGAGGAATGTCACTTGGAGGAAGACTCACAGGAAAAACAGATTTGCAGAGAATGATTGATATGAACGCAGGGACTGGCGGTGGTGGCGGTGGAACTCAATTATTTGGAAGAGAACAGAGAGGTCTTCCAGATTTTTTCAATAGAACAAGACAGTTTGGTCAAGCCAGAATGGCGCAATCAATATCTCAGTTTGCTGGTAATAGATTTGGTGTGGACTTAGATGCAGATACATTCTTGGCCAGAACTGGTGGACAAGTTTTAAATCCAAACTCAGAAATGTTATTTCAAGGGCCTGTTATCAGAGATTTTTCCTTTAAATTTACAATGATCGCAAGAAGTGAAGATGAAGGTGCAGAAATTAGAAAGATAATTCGTTTCTTAAAACATGGAATGGCGCCAAAATTTAGAAATACAGTTTTTCTGGAAACTCCTGATATATTCACATTAGAGTACAAAAATGGGCCTACAGATGCAGATCAACTAAAAACTGTTAATAGATTTAATCCAGGCGGACTTGCATTAACTACGATGAACGTAGATTATGCTCCAAATGGTTATTGGTCTGCATATCGAGATTCACAACCAGTTCAACTCTCAATGGAACTTAATTTTACTGAATTAAGACCAATATTCCAAGCAGATCAAGACATAACTCCAGAGGACAGTGTAGGTTACTAATATGACATACTCAGGATCACCAAATAGTTACTTTAGGCAACTTCCAGACCTTGATTATCCTTCTTTAAGGAATGATAGGACATCTGCTTATGACTATCAAATCGTAAAAAATATATTTAAAAGAGCAGTCATTCGTACTGATATTTTTAATGAAGTTACAGCTTTTACAAAGTATTCCGTGCAAGGAGATGAAAGACCAGATCAAGTTGCATATAATTTTTACAATGACTCTGCACTCGATTGGGTTATTTTAACTACCAATAATATAGTTCATCTTAGAGATGAGTGGCCAATGGGAGGTGCTGACTTTTCAACTTATTTAAACGCAAAATACACTTCTGAACAATTATCAAATATTCATCACTATGAGACTAAAATTATCAGAGACTCAAAAGGAAGATTAATTCAACCAGAGGGTTAAAAGTTCCAGCTGGACACTCTATTAGTTTTTTAGACAATGGTGTTTTAAGAACAGAATCATCACTTACATCATATAGTTTTTTAGCACATGAAACTAAGTTAAATGATGATAAAAGAAATATTAATATTTTAAGGACGGAATATCTAAATCTTTTCCTAGAGGACTTTGCTAATATTATGGAATATCAAGAATCAAATCAATTTGTGAGTGAAGATCTTAAAAAGACAGAGAATCCAAGAATAATTTCCCCATAAAAAAAGAGGTCGTTTTGAGCGACCTCTGGCGTAAAAAATGGCCCGAATTTTTTTCGGGGTATTTTCTAATTTTCAGCTAGTTTTGCAAAATAGCTAAGTGCATCTTCTTCATCCTCATCTGTATTGACAGAGG
>VTLG01006641.1_pt1 | contig 12123 bp, 18 predicted proteins | sample 4694571 | NCBI WGS metagenome assembly VTLG01 (sample SAMN12604809, study PRJNA352737) | marine metagenome | biome: ENVO:00000447; feature: ENVO:00000209|ENVO:00000569|ENVO:01000036; material: ENVO:00002151; isolation source: viral sequences binned using virsorter ... | reverse complement strand
GGGCTGGCGGTCTTTTATCTAACGCATAATTATGGCAGCATTTCCAACAACAGTTCAACCAGCTTACGGAATCTCTAAAAGAAGCCAACCTAAAATAAAAAGAGTTAGTTTTATGGACGGCTTTGAACAGCGTCAACTAATAGGTATTGCTGCACACAAAAACGGAAAAGTTTATAATCTTGTTTTTAATAATATTTCAGAAACAGAAAGTGATGAGATTGAATACTTCTTAAATGAGAGAGCTTTAGATCAAGCTTCATTTACTTATACGCCACCTAATCAAACAACTGTAAAAACAGGTACTTATTCGCAAAGTGGCACGACAATAACTATTACTGTTACGGATCATCAATTATTTGCCAATGATTCTATAACAGTAGATTTTACCTCTGGCAGCGCAACAGATGGTACATTTTCTGTTGTCTCATTAACAAGTGCGAATGTGTTTGTAGTAACTGCTGGAAGCAGTGCAACAAATTCTGGAGACTGCACTGTTACAAAAACTGGCACATCTAATTTTGTTTGTGAAACTTGGTCAAAAACAATACCATATGCAAACAGAGCAACATTAAACTGTACTTTTAGGGAGGTGTTCGAACCCTAATGGCAATACCTACTGAAGAATTACAAAAAGCCAATCCAAGTGCAAAAATTGAGCTATTTGAAATACATCTTGTTTCTGCATTGCATGGCAGTAGTGACGTAAAAAGGTTTCATAATGGCATCAATATGAATACAACTTACAATGTTGTTTTTCAAGGTTCCAGTTACACAAGGATACCTATAGAAGCAAATGGTTTTGAATACGCACAAACAAGAACTACCAGACCTAGACCAACTGTCAGAATAAGTAATTTATTTTCAAATATAACAACATTAATGACTAGTGCAAATTTAACAACACCAAAAAACGGACTTAATGGTGCGAAGTTTATAAGAAAGGTTACACTATTAAAATTTTTAGATAATGCAAATTTTGAATCAGGTACAAATCCATTTGGTACACCAGCTAATAATACTTATGAAAATCAGACATTTTTTATTGATAGAAAAACTATAGAAAGTAAGGATTTTGTAGAATTTGAATGTGCTTCTGCTTTAGATTTAGAAAACAGATCAGCACCTAAAAGAATTATTACTAGAAAAGATTTTCCTTCAGTAGGTAATTTTGTATGAACAACTGGGAAGAGCAAGCTTTATTACACGCAAAAGAAACATTACCTAATGAGTCTTGTGGTTTGGTTATTGATAAAGATGGAGTACAGGAATATTTTCCCTGTAAAAACATTGCTATTGAAGGTGCTAATAGTTTTACTATAGACCCTGAAGATTGGGCGAAGGCTGAAGAAACTGGAACAGTTTTACACATTTGTCATTCACACCCAAATGGAGACTTAACAGCATCAGAAGAGGATATAAAAAATTGTGATTTTCTTGGTTTATCTTGGTTTATTTTTGATCCACTTAAAAATGAGATGCAAGAACTCAAACCCAAAGTACACAAGCCTATGCTTACAAAAGATAAATTTATTGATAGAGAAAGAAGAGAAGATGAGAAAGGTTTGAGAAAAATTAAAATCTATGGAAGATTAGCTGAGTTAGTTGGCTGGCACGTTAATTATGCTGATGTAAAAACTATGAAAGATGTTTATAAGTATATTGCTTGTAATTATCCAGAAGTTGAACCGCATTTGGCTCAAAATATGTATCGAATTACTATTAATGATGATGTCATAAAAACAAAGGAAGATTTGCTAATAAAAAGTGAAGGAGAAATAAGAATGATTCCTATTGTTTCTGGGGCTTGGTTTTGGATTGCTGCTGCATTGATTGGTGGAGGTGCTGCTGCTGCGGCATCAGGTGTAGCTATTCTTGCAACTCTTGGTAGTGTTTTAGTATCAACAGGTATATCAATGGCGGTAAGTGGTGTAACAAATATGCTTTTTCCACCACAGCAGCCTAGTATTGGTGACACAACTGCTGGTCTTAGTGAGACAGATTCAAGAGTAAACTTCTCCTTTAGTGGTATTCAAAATGTTTCTAGAAGTGGTGTTTGTATCCCTTTAATTTATGGAGAGGTTTTTACTGGCTCAATCGTGGTCAGTTCTGGTACTGATACTGCCCCTGTATTTAAGAGTTAATTATGGTCTTACCCAGCAATCTAGGTACAAGCAATTTATCTAGCTCACAACAAAAAGAAATAAAAGAATTAGGAGGTCAAGGCACTTCTTTCTTTGACTCCACCATGAAAGATGGGGATATAGGGTCAAGACAATTTGTTACATTAATAGACGTTATTGGGGCTGGTCAGTTAGCTGGATTTCCCTCTGCTATAGATGCTGGTTTAACACATGGAACTACAGCTTATCGTATAGCTAGCCTCAAAGATTTGTTTCTTAATGGCACACAAGTTTTAAGAGATGGTGCAAGCAACACAGATCCAGATATTAATGATTTTAACTTTGGTACAAGTGAAGCAAATGCCCCATCTTTTTTTACAAAACTTGGTACTTCAAACCAAACAAAAATACAAGGACTTGTAGAAACTGAAAGAGATAGAACTGTTGGAGTAACAGTAACAAAATCTCAGTCGCAAACTGTGACTATTACTGACACCTCCACAGAAGGTGTAAGAGTAACTATTGGATTTCCTAGATTACAAAAAATTCAAGATGATGGAAACATTAAAGGTACAACTGTTGAATATGATATAGAAGTAAGAAAACAAGATAATACTTTAATAAAAAAAGTAAATCCACAAACCCTTTTAACTGGATTGGATCGTAGTATTCATACCTCTGGGGGTCGAGTTACTGGTAAAAGTACTTCTCCATATTTTAAAGATCATATAATTGTTTTTCCTGATGATTTAGCTGATTCTGATTTTCCAGTTACTGTAAAAGTTTCTCGACAAACTGATGACAGTTCAGATGTAAAACTGTCAAATGCTTTTGAATTTACTACTTTAACAGAATTAGTTTTTGATAGTCCGACTTATGCAAATACGGCTTATGCAGCAATAAGGTTTGATGCTGAAATTTTCAGAGCCGTCCCCCAGCGTATGTACAGGGTCAGAGGCCGTCTTGTAAAAATACCGCATAATTCAACAGTCAGAACAGATGGTTCTTTGTCATTTAGCGGTGATTTTAATGGAACTTTAAAAGCTAGTAAAGAATATTGCAATGATCCAGCATGGGTTTTATATGATATTCTTACTGAATCTGTAGATGGTTTTGGAGATTTTGTTGCAGAAACTGAAGTTGATAAGTTTTCTTTTTACAATGCTTCTGTTTATAATTCAGAATTAATTGATGATGGAGAAGGTGGTACCGCCCCAAGATTTAGCTGCAATATTGTAATTCAAAGAAGCACTAACGCATATACTTTGCTAGATAGAATTGCTTCTGTAATGAGAGGTAGTTTATACATTGATGATGGTGTGATTACTCTTTGCCAAGATAGACCAACAACAAGCACTTATTTCTTTTCTTACGCAAATATCACTGAAGATGGTTTTGTATATACTGGTGCAAGTCAAAGAACAAAAGACACTGTAATTAATGTTAAATATTTTAGTAATGAGACAAGAAGCTTTGAATATGAAACTGTCGAGGATACAGCAGCAAATCAATCAAAATATGGTGTAGTTGTTAAAAATATTGAGGCAGTGGGTTGTAATAATCAAGCACAAGCTAGAAGAGCAGGGTTATGGCATTTGTTCACACAAAACAATGAAACTGAAACTGTTGCTTTTACAACAACTGCTGATGCTGGTTCTTTAATAAGACCAAACCAAATTATTACTGTACAAGACCCTGTGCGGAGTGGTTTGAGAAGATCAGGAAGAATAAAAACTGCAACAACAACACAAATAACAGTAGATAATACTAAAGATCTACCCACTGCCCATAGCACTGGCGATCAGCTATCTGTAATTTTGACAGATGGGACAATGGAGACAAAGACGATTTCAGATATAACAGGGAGTGTTATCACTGTATCTAGTGCTTTTACTTCTGCACCTCAAGCTTTTAGTGTTTGGTTACTTTTAAGGGCAACTACAGAGACTGAGGATTTTAGAGTTTTATCTGTAACTGAAGAAGATAATACCTTTACTATAAATGCAATGTTTCACAATTCTAGTAAATATGCCTTTGTTGAAGATGGTGCATCATTAACAGTTCCACAAATAAAAACTTTAATACAGCCAAAACCAGCACCAAGTAACTTATCAGCAGAAGAATTAATTGTTGTATTAGGAAATAGAGCCGTAAGTAAAATAGTTACAAGTTGGCAGCCAGTTTCAGGGGTTACAGAATATTTAGTTAAATATCAATTTAATGATGGTAATGTTATTACACAAAAAATTACAGCACCTACTTTTGAGATATTTGATTCTGAACTAGGTGAATATAAATTTGAAGTTTTTAGTTATAACGCTTTAGGTGAACCTAGTGCAATTCCAACAACTTTAACTTTTAATGCTGTTGGTAAGACTGCTGTACCAGCAGATGTACAAAATGTGAAAATTGAACCTTTATCAGATGAGTTTGTACGGCTACGTTTTGACCAATCAACAGACGTTGATGTTTTGCATGGTGGAAACGTGGTAATTCGCAGTTCTAATCTTACAACTGGTTCAACTTTTACTAACTCAGTTGACGTTTTACCTGCGCTCTCTGGTAACGTCAGCGAGTCGATTGTTCCAAATATTGTAAATGGTACTTATCACTTAAAATTCAGAGATGATGGTAGACGATTAAGTTCTGGTGATGCCTCTATCACTTTAATTCAAACACTGCCTAATGCATTTCCTAAACTAACTGTATTAGAAGATAGAGAAGATTTAGACAACCCACCTTTCCAAGGTACAAAGGTAAATGCAGCATTTAGTGATGACGTAAATGGTTTAGTTTTAGACTCAACTGTTTTGTTTGACACAGTTGCAGATGTAGATCAAATTGCAGATTTTGACTTTTCTGGAGATGTTGCATCTTCTGGTTCCTATGAATTTGCAAATACTTTAGATTTAGGCAGCAAACAGCCTTTAAGATTACGAAGACATTTTGTAACTCAAGGCTTTTATCCTAATGATTTATTTGATAGTAGAACAGCTAATATTGATACTTGGACAGATTTCGATTCTGCCACTGCTTTTGATGTCGGTGCTACTTTGCTAGTGGCGACCACAGATTTAGACCCTGATTTATCAGTTTCAGCCACCTATGGACAAAGTGGGACAACGATTACCATTACAAAGAGTTCACATGGTTATTCTGTTGGCGATTTTGTAGTAATAGACTTCACTGCTGGTTCTGCAACAGATGGAAATTATAAAATTGTTTCTGTTCCAAGTTCAAGCACATTTTTAGTCAATTCTGCCACAAGTGCAACAATATCTGCTGGAACATCTTGCACTATTGGAGCAAACTTTAGTCAATTTAATCCCTTTGTAAATGGTTCTTATGTTGCCAGAGGGTATAAGTTTAGATGTGAAATGAACTCAAATGACCCAGCACAATCAATAGAAATAGATCAACTTGGATATACGGCAGAAATAGAAAGCAGAACAGAAACAAGTCTAGGCAATGCAGGGGCAACAAATGGTTTGATTGCCTCTGGAACTTCTACAAAGTCAGTCACATTTACAAACAGTTTCTTCACAGGTCAATCTGGCACTAGCATTGCTGCTGATTCTGTTTTGCCATCAATCGGCATAACGATTGAAAATGCACAGGCTGGCGATTTCTTTACATTTCCAAGTATTACATCAACAGGTTTTACTATTAATGTAAAAAATAGAGATACGTCTGGAAATGAAACTTTTGTAAATAGGAATTTTAAATATGCTGCAACAGGTTTTGGTCGAGGTTCTTAAATTATGATAACCTTAAAGAAAAATTAAAGTAAAATGGCCACACATGACTACGTTATTGACAATGCCACTGGTGCCAACGTAAGAGCAGACATAAATCTTGTATTACAAGCAATATTAACAAACAACAGTAGTTCTTCTGCGCCCTCTACAACTGCTGCTTATATGTGGTGGGCTGACACAACAAATGGTGTTTTAAAAATTAGATAACGCATGGGTAGAACTTTTACAACTTGATGGTACGTTAACTCTTGAAGATGGTAGTAAAACTGCGCCTGCATTAGCTTTTAGAGATGATTTAAATACAGGCATTTTTAGCTCCGCCGCAGATACTTTTAACGTGGCAACCGCTGGTGTTGAAAGATTAGAACTAGGAGCTACAACAATATTTAACGAAGATGGAGCAGATGTTGATTTTAGAATTGAAGGTAATTCAAACGCTAATTTATTTTATTTAGATGCTGGAAATGAGCGTATTGGTATAGGCTCGTCAAGTCCTAATACAACATTGCACATTTTTGCACCCCCCTTAAATACTGCAACTCTCACGACCACTAACTGTTTACAATTAGGTTTATGGGTGAAACCTGACGGAAGTGGTTCTAACACTACTGGACATATTTACACAGGAATTGCTCTTGGTGATGGATTTGCTGGTATGTATGGAATTGATGCTGGAGCTAGTGCTGCAACAGCTTTAGGATTTTTTACTGGAAATAATTCTGCAACTAGTGAAAGAATGCGGCTGGATAGCTCAGGAAGGCTATCTATAGGTACTACTGACGTACCAGCTACTGGTGTTCAATTGGATCTTAGAAAATCCTCAGATACTACTGTCTATTCTGCTACAGCAAATCAACCAAACGGATTAAACATATTTAATCCCTCTGGAGTTGATGGTGGATTTAGTGGTATACAAATAGGTTCGACCAGTTCAAGTGGACATTTCGGTTCAACAATTTTAAAAAATGTTTCAGTAACAACTGGTTATTCTTCTGATTTTGTAGTACAAACTAGACATCAAGGAAATTATGGTGAAAGATTACGTGTAAGATCTGAAGGAGGTCTAACATTTAACGGAGACACCGCAGCAGCCAACGCTTTAAGTGATTATGAAGAGGGAACATGGACACCAAGTCTAACTGAAGGTAGTAATAGTGTTTCACTAACTGGTGCTCAAGGAAGATATGTAAAAATTGGTGAAATGGTTTATGCTTTTTGGAGAGTAGATTTGGCTACAACTTCAGCAGGTGGACATCTAATTATGAGTGGCTTACCTTTTACCCACACATCTACCGTACCTGCTTGTGGTGGTACTGCTAAAGATTACCAAAATTATGATATTCAAGATGGCCCAATTTATCATCTACCTAATGGTCAGACTAATCTTCAATTTTATAAAAATGAAGGGAATAATTTCAATGCTAATAATGGGTCTGGTAAAAGTTTTAGAGCTTGCACAATTTATTCTACTGTATAGACCGAGCTACGTCTATAAACTAAGCCTAAACCTGTTTTAATCGGAGATTGATCCTAATGGCACTTACAGAAACAACTGTAGTCGACAAAATAGAAATAATAACAGAGTATAAACACGTTCAAATTCGTGAAGCAAATGTTATTAAAAAAGATGATGTAGAAATAGCAAGGAATTTTTCAAGATATGTTCTACATTCTGGCAAATTAAAAGGTGGTTTTAAAGAAGATGAAATTACACCAGCTGATGATGCAACTGATTTTATAAATACTGATATTTCATCACAGCCTACAGAAGTTCAAAATATTTGTAATGCAGTTTGGACAACTGATGTTGTTAATGCTTACAAAACATATTTAATAGCACAAGTATCCTCTTAGTATTATGACAAACAACAAAAAACGTATAGAGCAACTCAAACTAGAAATGCAAGTTGCAGTTGATGAATTTAACAAAATTCAAGATAAAATAAAAGAGCTTGTTGTCGCTCGTGATGCTTTAAAAATGAAAGCCTTTTCCTGTGTTGAAAGAATCAAAGAATTGCAGGGTTTTGAAGAAATTGTAACTACAAAAACAGAAGTTGTTAATTAATTTTTTCTTGCATTTGTTTTGTCATTACCCCAAGGGTTATATATAAAGGTGCTAATGCACAGATTCCACAGAAAGTTATAATAGTCACAGGTACTAATGCCTTTAAAAATGCCTCTCTAATCATGTTTGCTCGTATTTGTCAGATAGCTTCATTGTTGTCTCTATTTCTTACCTTGTCAATGTTGGGTGGTTCATACTATGCTTACCGCTTTGTTACCAGTGAACAATTCAAAGCAAGAGTCATGAATGAAGTTTTAAATAATGTACAGGGAATGATGCCAAAAGTATTGGATAATGCATTACCAGATATGACAGGCGGTACTATTCCAGAATTTATACAGCCTAAAAAATAATGGAGATACCAGAAATAGGTATCAAACAAATAAACATTCCAGAGGCCTACATTCCAGAGACTTATAACCCTAATCCTAGTTTACCTGTTATTACAAATCTAGAAATAAACACTGTTGGCTGTACTTATCAACACAGAGATATAAAAAATACTGGTAATACACAACTTTTGTTAGATGACCCTAATGGAGTATTTACTGATTGTGATTCTGTTTTCCCTAGTTTTTTTCCTATTGATTACAGGCCAGACCAATTAGTGATAACTGAAGATTTACCAATATCAAACGATACTCCACCAATGCCAGAAACTGACTTACCACAAACAAAAGTACCAGAAAATAAAAAAGAAGAATTAGTAATCCCAGAATGCCCTAGTAGGAAAGAGCAGAAAATCGGAGATTACAGAAACACAAGACGCATTGAAAAAGTTATTGGCCATAAGTTATCATCGGACAAAACGGAGTGCATTACCCTTTATGAGGACGTACCATTTCGAGAAACTTTTATTGGTACACCTGAGGTACTTATTTCTACTGCTGCTATTGGTCTGGTTGCTGGTGGGTCTGCGGCTCTTGTCCCTGTAATACAAGGAATTGCTAAAAGTGGTATAAAACAAATAAGTAAAAAATTGACTAAGAGAAAAGATTAGGTAGAATGAAAGTCCCTAAAGCAGCAATAGACTGACCCGTTGAGTTGCATTAGGGTGTCATTTTCAAAGGTACAAACATATAGGCAAGTTATTTCAAGGCCATCACAGGGCAATCTGAGAGGAGTAAATTAGTCATTTAGCTTGATTTTGTGGGTATGTGGCAAAACTTGGTTAGGTTGGGCTATTAATTTAATGCCATCACAGTTTACTTGGTACTTGTCTACAAACACTACTCCGAGTCTCGCTTGTTCTCCACAGATTTTAAGTCTGTACAATTCCATTTCCATTTTAGTTTTTGATATTAATAATTCTTGAGCCTCAATATTTACCCTCGCAGCTTTTTGGCATAGCTCACCACCTTTGCCTAAAGGAATATTAAATTGCATAGAAATACCATAATTTAGGTTGTAATTATCTTTTTCAAATCTTGGTGTTTCTTGTATATATTTTATAGCGCCTGTGTCCTCGTCATAGATGTTTTGTTTGGTAACTGTTTCGATAGGTCGATTAAATGACCATGCATCTGTTAAATATGGTGTGATAGTTAAGCTAGGCGAGGTGCAAACAATCCCCTGAGAATATCTATTTTGTGGTAAAGAAGATGGAGTTATCATAGTTGCATTATTATTGACGACACCTTGAGCATTGCTGCTAGGACTAGCTACTGTTGTATTGGCTAAAACTTTTACAGGACTAAATAAAAATATTATTGTCCAAAGACAGAGGTAGTTTCTGTGGTAGTTGTAGTTGTTATTGTTCTGTTTATTGTGGTCACGTTTGAAAGACCAGCACCTTGAAGCGACTCCACTAAAGAAAAGCTTTGTCCAGCGTTTACTATTTTCCATCTAGGCACATCTTCAAGCGTTGGACTTGTCCAGCTGAACTGAACACCATTAAGAGTTTGAGTTGTTCCAGAAGTCGTTGCAGGGTTAATGTAACCATTAAGGTCTGCTGATTCAATATTGTGTCCAGACGCTGAGTACGAAAAACCAGAATTATACTGGTGGCTGGTAATAGTTTCATTAATAACACTTTGCGAGGTTGAACTCATCGTGGAACTACCACTTCTAAACTGTGGCACCACTGGGGTAGCAAGAGTTCTTACAGGTAATACTAATAAAACTAGCAGCCAAAGTCTAGTCAATTTCGATTTGAACAGTAGTTGAAGCAATACAACTTGTACCAGAGCCACCAGCTGTGCAAGTATGGATTCCTGATGATACAGAAGTAAGAGCTAAATTACCAGCTGTGCCACCTGAAATTACTGTTGTTTGACCTCCTAATACTGGAAGGGTTGCAATACCGCTACTTGGAGTTATTGCTGATTGTGTTACGTCTCCAGCTTGGTAGCTTTCACTGAGAGAGAAGGCAGAGCCAGCTGTTGTTACTGTCTTATTTGTATTTACCAAAGCTGGTACACCATTACTCAAACTACCTAAGTTCAAACCTCCAATCGCATTTGTAATAACGCTATCTCCAGTTCCTGTAGATGTCGTTACATTATTCCCACTTATGCTGTATGTGCTAGGAGCTGCATTTGTTATAACGTATGGAGAGTCTATTGATATTTGTGCAGAGGTTACATACTTTGCGGTAATATCTGCAAAAGCACTAGACGGAGAAAGAAAAAGTATGAAAGGCAGTAGTTTTTTCATTTGATGCCAACTTTAGAGTTCTTATTATCTACTATAGTATCTTTTTTCTTTTTTATTTGAAATCCTAGTGAGGCAGTAGATGCACTAAAGATTGAAGCAATGAACGTGGGGTCAAAGTCTACTATCTTTTTTCCATTAGGCGGTTCGTAGTATGAAAGGCTTAATAGCGTTGCCGACCAAAGAAGTACACAAACTTTAACAATGGTTTCAACTTTGCTTGGTTCCTGATCGTCCATAAAGGTTAAGATTCTTGTCTTATACTAGCAAGTTAGCTATGTTTGGAAAGTAACACAAGATTATTATGCTCAGAATCCTAAAACCTATTCTTATGACATTCTGTAAAACGAATGCAGTAAAAAAATTAATTCTTGATCTTTTAAAGGCATTAGCAAAGACCACAGACAATACAATAGATGACCAGATTGTAGATTATGTATCAGTTCATTTATGGCCAGAGGTCAAGTGAAAAGTATTATAAATATTCTGACGACAAGACCTAGTTTAGAGTCTGAGTTTGCTGTAGAAACTTCTATTGCAAATCTTTATAAATACAAAGATATAGATGAACTAAGAGAAATAGCAATTCAATTAGCGCGAGCAAATCATAAACAATCACATTTTATTGCTAATGCACTTGAAATAATGTGTACGCAACAAGAAATGCTAAATTTTCAAGAAACAAGAAGAAAAGTTAAAAAAAAAGCGCCTCTAATGAAGCGCTTTAAATACATTTTGTTTGGAAAAGATTAGGGACTTACACAGGGGGAAATTCGTCCAAGAAACACCCTGATGCCCTTATCTATACATCTTCACTAATGTCACACCAAACATATTCTGATAAATGAAAGTTTACCATTCTATCTAAAGGGTCTCGAAGAACACATTCAAAAGTTCTATCCGTATCAGGGTCGTAAAATATTTGACCCTCATAAGGATTGTAAGGGAACTTAGAGGGAATAGATTCCATTAGAAAGGTAGTTCATCAACACTAATTGTTTCTTCTGATTCTTTAGGTGGTAATGGGGCTAGTTTGCCACTATTTCCCCACATACCGCCCCAAAGGGTAAATCCAGCTTCTTCATGGTACTCTTTTTTGTCTGTATAGACTCTGATTGTTGTACCCTCTTTCTCTGCTTTGTCATGCATTTTCATAAAAAACTCTGCAGCTTTTAATGCATTTTCAATAGTAAAATCAAAAATTACATTTTTTTCTGGGGCATAATCATTGACAGGGTTGGGGTTGTCAAGGATTCTGAATTTAGCAGTAAATGCTGGTTGTACTTTAGCCATAATTAAAAAGGGTTTTTAGGTGTAATGTTCATTGTTTTTTCCCATTCAAGGATTTCATTTATGTCGTAACGAACCTTGGCGGAACCTGATGATACCGCATATTTGGGAAGTGTATAGTATTTTGGTCCACGATCTTTACGTCTCCAATCAGCAATAGTTGCTGGACTTAATCCATATCTTTCAGCTAACTGGTCAGATGTTAAAAATTGCTGTTCGATTTGGTTCATGGTGTTAA
>VTLG01015377.1_pt1 | contig 12124 bp, 17 predicted proteins | sample 4694571 | NCBI WGS metagenome assembly VTLG01 (sample SAMN12604809, study PRJNA352737) | marine metagenome | biome: ENVO:00000447; feature: ENVO:00000209|ENVO:00000569|ENVO:01000036; material: ENVO:00002151; isolation source: viral sequences binned using virsorter ... | reverse complement strand
TGATAATGGTATTAACTATGTAGTATATCATAAAACCGCCGTAGTAAAGGACACTATCAACGAAATAATACTAAATTCTGGCGGTTGGGAAACTAAAACAACTAAAGACAGAATAAACGCATACGCCATCGAAAATAACTTACCATTTAGAGTATATCAAAAAGATTATACTTGGTTTGTTACTTATGATAATAAATGTTATCCATTTGAGGATAATATGATAATAACAAAATGGGTAAATGTTGTAAATGTTGATTATGAACCAATAAATGCAGATGAAAAAGAAACAAAACGATATTATAAAAACATAGTAACCCAAAACGAAGGAAGGTAAAAATGACACTTAATATATATTATAAAAAAGATAAAGAAGAGATAAATAAAGTATGCACTAGTGATAACGGTTATATATATACTGATTTTATTATGCAATATAAATACCTAACTAGCATTAAGGCAGAGTTTAAATTATCAATACACGATGAAAGCGGAGCGTGTTTAGTTAAGATAAGCAGGTATAATAATATTGATATGTTTGCGGTTGATAATAACCTACTACCCTACCATAAAACCCACTACATACAACAGCACACGCTTAACAGTTGTTACTGATAAGCAAGTATGTAACAAGTAGAAGAGAGCAAGAGAGCCACCGCTATTAGGTGGCTTTTTTGTTTAGCTTACCTTTCATACTAAATTACTAGAAATCAAGACAATAATTATAATTGCAACCGAAATATAACCAATTTTCAACCTAATAGAGAGGGGGTAGAGGCTCGCCACCCCCAGCCCCCACATAAAATAAACTCCCACACCCATTCTAATCCATATTTTGCAGTTAGGGTGGTATAATCTGTAAAATCTTTTTTTTATTTTTAATTTTTTTTACTACTTGTATTTAAGTACTAGTATAGTACTAGTATAGTACTAGTATATTACTAGTATATATATACTGGGGATTTTTATTTTAAAAAATTTTGTTGTATATTTTCTTATGGATTTCAAAGAAATTAAATATATCAAGCATTATTTATACGATAATGCAGTGGAATTTAATATACATCATCCTGAATTGGTTCCAGTTGCCAATTGGAGAGTTGCCCAACAAGGCGATTGGACATTGACAGATGATGGATATGTATGCCAGATATTGAAGCGTGGCAAAATACATGAAAAAGCTTTGAACATCTATCATGACTATGTACGGACAGTTTGTGGTACTTTTGTAATTCAAAAAAAGAATGTAAAGATGTTGGGCAATGAGGGTATTGCAGAAAACATTTATGCATTTTCTGGTAACTTCAAGGCAAAGAATACCTATCAAAAAGAAAACAAGATGAAGAATAAAGAGTTTTTATTTGCAAGGTATGTTGCACAAGGCATTGATGCGAATGAAGCGTATAAGAAGGTATATCCGAATGCAAAAGAAAGCCAGTATATCAAAAACCGTACTAGCAGTTTACTAAACAAAGAGAGCATAAGAACTATGGTAAAAGAAGAAATCAAAAAGGTATTAGAAGAAGAAAGTGTTACTCCTGGGTGGCTTGTTGGTAAATATCGTGATATTATCGACATTGGCGAAAGGGATTCAGATAAATTGCGTGCATTGGACGCTCTTTCTAAAATATCTGGTTTATTCGATACAGAAACTAAACAAGAACAATTAACTGTATGGCAGGGGTTCACACCAGAACAATTGGAGGCAATTAATGGCGGAAAAACAGAACTTATCGCACATGCGGAAAAGGACTCAAAAGAAAAATCTTGACCCTTGTCCTGTATGTGAGGAAAACTTATATCATGACGAAAACTACACTAAGCGTATTGGTATTTTAAATGATTTTGACCAAATTGACGCATGGATGTGTCCTTATTGTAGAGCAACATTTGATAAAAAGAATAATTTAATGTATATTACTGGCGTGGATAGCATGCAAGGAAAGGCATAAATGGGGTGGATAAATAAAAATTCAGGACTTAAACAATATCAAACAGGCGGAGAAATAACCCCTTCCATGTCTGTTTCAGATACTCCCATGATTGAAAGAAGAACTTTTGACTGGGATAAAAAGAAAAAGAAAAAAAGGAGAAAATAATGGGATGGGTTAATAAAAACTCTAATGTAAAAATGTATCAACAAGGTGGTTCAGTAAAAAAGAAATATGAAACAGGAGATGAAGTTTCATATGAAGATACAGGCGGTCTTATGCGTGGACAAAGACTAATAAATGAACTTGGTTTAGAACCTGAAGGCACAGACATATCGGATGCTATAGAAAATTTACCAGAAGAATATAAAAGAATTGTTGATAAGCAAAGAAGGGCTAAAGCAAATGAAGCTGGTGTATATCAAGTTGGAACTGGTGAAAAAGTGACGACACAAGACAGATTGATGACAGAGGCTCAAGCTGAATCCATGAAAGCAGCAGATGCAGCAAAAAAACAAACAGATGGTTTTAAAAAACGAAGAGAAAGTATGTGGCGTGAACCAGTAGCCGCTATGAAAAAAAGAAAAAAAGCTATGGACTCTGGTATATCTGCCCAAATGAGAGCAAGAAAAGCTAAAAAACAAAAAATAGAAGATATGACACTTAGGGAAGTGAAAGACAAGATGAAAAGTGGCGCTAAAGAAATTAAAAAAAGAATTGGAGATACTAAAGTTGGAGATATAAAAGAAGCTTATAAAGCAATAAATCCAGCTGAAAGAGTAAAAAGCAAGCTAAGAGATAGAATGGAAAAGAGTATGAGAGAGAGAAGGGCTATCGAAAGAGCTAGAAGAAAACAAGGAAGATAAAATAAATAATTTATGCCTAAATTTGGAAGAACATCTAAAAAAAGACTTGCAACTTGCGATGAGGATTTAATTGACTTATTTAATGAAGTTGTAAAACATTTTGATTGTACTGTGCTGGAAGGACATCGTGGCGAAGAACTTCAAAATAAATATTACAATGAAGGAAAGTCAAAAGTTAAATATCCAAAAGGCAAGCATAATGCCAGCCCATCCACTGCTGTAGATGTTGTTCCATATCCAGTTGATTGGAATGATACAGATAGAATGTATTATTTTGCTGGATTTGTTAAAGGAATTGCCGAATCAATGGAAATAAATATTAGATGGGGAGGAGATTGGGATAATGACACAGAAGTCAAAGACACAGGATTCAAAGACTTACCTCACTATGAATTACTCTAATTGGGCAATGAACAAAACTCCGTTTTATAGATATTGGGTAGCGACAACTACTATTCCATGTAAATACGAAAGGACATAAAATGTCACAAAAATTAGACCCAACACAAGATGCTTTTCTTGAAAGATTTATTAACGAAGGGAAATTGACCTCACAAGGAGCTTCATATGATGCATTATTGACAGCCATACATGACAATCCTGATATAGCTCAAACAATCCCTGATGAAAAAATGGAAATATTATCGGTATTAGGAACTCTAAAAACAGGCGGTAGCGATGAGGAATTAGCAGGACTTATTGACTATGCTATGAGGAATGAATTAGACCCTGAAAGCTTAACGATTGATGAAGGTACTATGACTCCTTATGGAGCAGGAACCTTTTATACAACAGAGGCAAAAACACATGGAGGTGAAGATAGAAGATTTGTTGATTATGCAGAAGGAATACCAACAGCTGATAAAAAAAGACGCTCACTTGAATATCTACAATCCGAATTAGAAAGTAATCCAGCATTTTCAGATACTACCACAACTCAAGAATATAAAAAATTAATGACAGATTTAAAAGGCCCTGGAATGATAATGCAATTTGTAGATTATCTAAAGAATTTTAATAAATAAACAAGGAGAAATAAATGGCCAATATAGCAAATCAGTTTACTGGTTTACCGATAGAAAATCTAATTGCAGCCCCATTATTAGCTGCAGCTGAAGGGCAAAAATCTTTAGCACAAACGACTGCTGCATTTATAACAGAAGTTGGTATGGATAGTAGCGGAAAAACTAAATCTGTTACTTTTAATTATGATGATGGTTCAGAGCATGTAGCTTTAGATGTACCATTATTATCAATAATAAATATACCAAGTTTATGTGTAGATGAAATAGATATTAACTTTGATATGGAAGTATCTACTCAATCAGCAAGTAAATCATCAACTGATTCAAGTGCCACTGCAAGTGCATCTGTAGGATGGGGATGTTGGAAAGCATCATTTGAAGGCAAAGTATCACATCACAGCGAAAATAGTAGAAGCTCTGATTCCTCTGCAAAATATACAATTGCAGTTAAAGGAAAACAGGAAAAACCTGAAGGACTAATGAAAGTTTTAGATATGCTAAATAATTCAATAGGAAAAACTAAAGGAGCAGCTGCGGATGGAAACCAACCAGCAAGTTAAAAAAGGAAATTTTTTAGACCATTTGACAAAAGGCTTGTATGACGCTGTTGTACAAGCTCAGTCATTGGCAGAAAATCAACATATAGAGGCTTTAAGCAAATATGTTAATGAAGATGGAACTCCTAAATGCATGAGGATGTTTATTAATGGAGAAAATGTAATGATTCCATTGGCTACATTAGCACCACAAAACTCTATTAAAATCAAAGAACTTACTATGGATTTAAAAGTTAGATTAAATAATTTTGGTAAAAGAGAATCTAAAAAGGGTGGCGGAATCTTTAGAAAAAGAGATGCAGGAGCAGTTAGTATCGATTTAGGTTGTTCTGTTTTGCCAATGAAAAATAATTATGCAAATCTTAAAATAACTTTTGAAGGAACAGACCCACCAGAAGGTGTAGTTCGACTAAACAATAATTTAATAAAGCAAATACCTTAATGGCTAATTTAAATCTTAATGGAAATATATCAGAAAAAGAAAAGGTTCTTGAAATGGCTTTTAAAGACCTTATTACATTTGGTCAGTTATTTTCTCCTCAAGATTTTTTAGCATCAACTTCCCCTAAATTCCATCATGAAGTAGGAGGATTACTTATAGATAGGAAAATTCAACAACTTGCATTAGTTTTACCTAGAGACCATGCAAAATCTACATTAGCAGCAACTGCAGTATTGCATAGATTTTTATTTGCTACTAAAGAAAGACCTGAGTTTATTGCATGGATTGGTGAAGCACAAGACCAAGCGATAGATAATTTAGGTTGGATACAAAATCATATATATAGCAATCCAGCTATACATTATTATTTTGGAGATTTAGAAGGAGATAAGTGGACTAAAAATGAATTCACTTTAAAAAACGGATGCAGAATGATTGCAAAAGGAGCTTCACAGCGTCTTAGGGGTAAAAAACAATTATCTACTCGTTATACTGGAATTATCTTAGATGACTTTGAATCTGAATTAAATACCAAAACTCCTGAAGCAAGGCAGCAAATAAAAAACTGGGTAACTGCTGCTGTATATCCTGCAATTGATTTTGATAAAGGTGGGTTTTTATGGTGTAATGGAACGATTGTACATTATGATTCTTTTTTAAATAATATAGTTGATGGCTATAAAAATGCAGAAAAATCAGGGGAAGAATATTCATGGGATGTGGTTACTCATAAAGCTATTTTAGATGACGGAACTCCTTTATGGCCTTCAAGATGGCCTTTAAAAAAATTAGAAGAAAGAAAGCAGTTTTATATAGATTCTGGAACACCAGCTAAATTCTATCAAGAATACATGAATCAAGCAAAATCTCCTGAAGACCAAATATTCAGTGAAGATGATATTAATGATGGATACTATAAGGGCAATTTAAGATTTTCAGAAGAATATAATTCATGGTATTTAACATTAGATGATGGAAGGAAAGAATATGTCAATATTTACATTGGGGTTGACCCTGCTTCAACTCTTAGTACTAGGAACGATTATAGTGTCATTATGGTTATTGCAGTTTCTGCTGAATATGATTATTATGTTATTGAGTATTGGAGAAAACGAGTCTTACCAATGGAGTGTGCCGATGAGATATTTAAAATTACAGAACGATACAGACCAGTCAAACGAATAAACATTGAAACAATATCTTATCAAGAAATGCTTAGAGACTATGTACATAAACGAAGTAAAAAAGAAGGAAAATTTTTACCAGGTATTGAAAAAGGTATTAAGGGATATGGTAACCAAAAAAAGAAAGATAGGCTATTTGAAGGATTGCAACCAATGTTTAAAGCTGGCGCAGTGCACTTAAAAAAGGATATGCATGAGTTTATTGGCGAATTACTAGATTTTCCTAAAGGAACTCACGATGATACTATTGATGCATTTTGGCTTGCGACTCAATTTGCCAAAGGAAATAAAAAGGCTGGAACTGTTAAAAAGATAAAAGGAAAAGATGGCTGGAAAAAGCCAAAAAGAAGGTATAATTGGATAACAGGGGCAAGGACTTGATTTTTATACTAAAAATATATTATATTTAACACTATGATAAAAGAAGATTCTAGGGTAAAAGAAGTAAGAGAGCTGTGGAGACGGTGGCTTGATGCTAGAAAAGAATGGGAAAATCAAGCACGAGAAGATATAGATTTTTATTTAGGAAATCATTTTTCACAAGAAGAAAATGATGAGCTAGAAGCAAGAAACCAATCCAATGTCCCTCTTGATAGATTATATTCTGCTATTGAGCAGTTTAAAGCAATAACTACATCCAAACCACCAAAATTTTCTGCAGTAGGGAGAGAAGACTCTGATAATAATTTAGCAAATGTATGGAGAACTTTACTTGAGTATATTTGGGATATATCAGATGGAAATGAAGTATTTAAACAAGTAGTTCATGATTATGCAGTTACTGGACTTGGTTATTTTTATTCTTATATTGACATGGAAGAGGATTATGGTAGAGGTGAAGTTAAATTTACATATGTTGACCCATTTAGAGTAGTTGTTGACCCAAATGCAAGAAATAAGTGGTTTGATGATGCAAATGGTATGATGTTATCAACCATTCTTACAAAATTACAATTATTAGATTTATATCCTCAATTAAAAGAAGAAGTAGAAGAAGGAAAAATGTTAATTGATGAAGTAGAAGGATATAATGAAGGTGAAACTTGGCCATCAAACATGAATAAAAGAACAGTTGGCTCATTTACTCCAGATTATATAAAAGATTTAGACCATGGAGAAGGTTCTCAAAAATATCAATTAATAGAATATTTCTCTAAAATTAAAGTTCCATATTACAGAGTTATGAATATGGAAACACAAGAAGAAAGAATTATTGACAAATCTACAATGTCATCATTTATTACAGAACCAGAAGTAATGAAAGCTGTAGAAAAAGGAATGATAGATATTTTAGAAGTTCAACAAACAAGAATTAAGCTAACATGCACTTTAGGACAAATTGTATTATATGAAAGAATATTAGATACTGATAAATATCCAATTGTTCCAGTGCCAAATATATGGACAAATACTCCATATCCAATGAGTGATGTTAGAAAAAATAAAGATTTTCAGAGGTATCTTAACAAAGTTATGTCATTAATAACTTCTCATGCACAAGCTTCATCTGGATTAAAATTACTTGTTCCACAAGGCTCAGTCGATGATATTGAAGAGCTAGAAAAAGATTGGGCAAATCCAAATGCTACTATAGAATATGACCCTTCAATGGGTGAACCTCATTTTCCATCGCCTCAACCTCTGTCTAATTCGGTAATGCAATTACCACAAATGATTTCACAATATATTGATTTAAATATGGGTATATTTGAAATGATGCAAGGAAATACTGAAGTTGCTCCAAGAACATCGTCTGCAACAATGATGATGGAAGATTTTGGGCAGCGAAGAAGTAAATCAAAATTAAGAGATATTGAAGGAAGTTTAAAAAGATTAGGAATGGTTATTTACAATTTAGCAAAAAGCCATTACAACTTCCAAAAATCATTTAGAATAACACAGCCTAATAATGATTTAACAGAATTTACTATTAATCAAAGAATGTATGATGATAAAACAAAAGAATTGCAAACAATACATAATGATGTAACTGTAGGGCAATTCGATATTAGAATTATAGGAAATTCAACAATGCCTTCAAATAAATGGGGTGAATGGAATATTTATATGGAAGCTTATCAAGCAGGATTAATTGATAGAAATGAAGCTTTAAAGAAAACAGAAATATTTGATAAAGAAGGTGTATTGGGCAGAATGGACACTATTAATAAATTACAACAACAATTGCAAATGGCTCAAGAGCAAATAAAGAATTTATCTGGTGATTTACAGACAGCAAATAGAGAATCTGTTGCTTCAAGAAAAAGAACTGAAGTTGAGAAATTTAAAACTCAACTTAAATCTTATGAGGCAGATACAAAAGCTAAAAATCAAATTTCAATGGATAAAATAAAAAGTGCAGTCAACCTTGAAACTGAGAAGATGAGAATTGCAAATCAATCAGCTACTAAGGAATTGCAGAAAGGAAATAAAAAATGACAAACGCATTAAACGAAGGAAATCAAGACAATCTTGGTCAAACCGACAATAATGTAGGGCAAGATGTAAATGGTAATCAGAAAGAGAGTTCTAATACTGATTGGGAATCACAAGCTAAGTATTTTCAATCTGAAAAGGATAAACTTTTTTCTGAGAATGAATCTTTAAAAAAGTACGAGAAAGTAGGCAAATTCTTGGAATCAAGGCCTGATTTAGTTGAAAAATTAACTAATGAAGTGCAAGGCAATGGTCAACCAAGTGAGCCACGAATTGAACTTGATAAAGATGATTTCGACCCTTGGGAGGCCTATAATGACCCAGCATCACAATCGTATAAATTCAGACAGCAGGAATTGCAAGACACGATTAATAACGCTATAAACCAAGAAGTTGATAAGAAAGTTTCTGGAATGCAAGAGCAAATTGGAATGAATCAACTTCAACAAGACTTAGCTGCTAGAGGTTTAAATCAAGAGCAAATTGAAGAGTTTGTTGAATTTGCAAAAAAACCAACAGCAGAATATGGACTTGATGGTGCTATTAAAATGTGGCAATCAGTTTCAGGGCAGTCTGATGTTCAGCAACCAGTAGAGAATAATGACCCAATGGGAATGATTCGTCAGAATCCAGGTACTCCAGCACAAGCAGGTGTTCTTGGTGGTGAACAACCAGAAAGAAAAACTGACAAAGATTCTATGTGGGACAGTATTGTTCAATCTGGAAGCAGAACAAATGTGTTATAATAATATAAACTAAGGAGAAATAAATGGCTACTTATAATAGTGGACAAGTAAAATTCGGAACTCCTGGTGCCGTCATTGATAGTACTATACCATCAAGACGACTGTATGATTTTAGTGATAGGGTCGCTGACTTAGCTCCAGAAGAGTCTCCGTTTTTTGTGTATTTGTCAAAAGTAGGAAAAGTTCCAACATCTGATTCTCAATTCAGATTTTTGGAAGATAGAACGAAAGTTTCTATTACAGATAGAAGCTTTAAAATTGATGGAGGCCAAACTTTAGCAGCTCCAGGCGGAAGTACTGCTGTTACTGTTGAGTCAGCAGCAGGTAGTACTGACAGCACTGGTAATGTTAAATGGCTTATTAAAGGCATGGTTGTTGAATTTGCACAAAATGTAAATTTAAGTGGTGGTACAGATACAGAATCTGTAACTAGAGCAACAGCTAGAATTGAATCAGTTCAGCATAATGCAGCTGATACTACAATTCAAGTTACAACTATTGCAGCTACAGCTGGTGCAGCAACAACAACACTTGATGATGAAGGTGATGCTGTTGTAATTGGAACATCATTTGAGCAAGGTTCAGGTGCTCCAGATGTATGGTCTCAAGAGCTAGATAATGATTATGGATATACTCAAATCTTTAAAACAGCTTGTGAAATGACTAATACTGCTAGAGCAACTGTATATCGTGGTTATAAAGATGAATGGGCTAGAATATGGAATCTTAAATTAAGAGAACATAAAGTCGATATTGAAAGAGCAATGCTTTTTGGTATGAGGGGCTCACAAGGCGGTATTCAATATACTGAAGGTATTGTTGGACATATACTTCAAAATGGTACAAACACAGGTGGTGGAGCTTTAGCTGCATATGCTGAAGATAAACCATACTTAGGTGGATGGGCAACAAGTGAAATGACTTATGACAATTTACTTGGTGCATTTGAAGTTATGTATGACCCTGCAAGAGGCGGTTCAAGTAATAAGTTATGCTTAGCTTCACTTCCAGTAATATCACACTTCAATAAGCTTGGAGGATTTGTTACAGGCTCTATGGGTGGAGAAGAAAGATATAACTTTGAAAGAAGCAAAGGAGCATTTGGACATAAAATTATGAAAATTGAAACTGTTCATGGTGATTGTACTTTAGTAAAAGAACCATTGTTTAGAAACAATTCTTCAGGTCTTATGGCTTTTGTTGACCTTGACCATGTTTCATATAGACCTCTTGTTGGTAATGGTGTTAATCGTGATACATCAATTACGACTAATGTTCAACAAGCTGATGAGGATTTAAGAAAAGATATGATATTGACCGAAGCTGGTCTTGAAGTATCTCTTCCTGAAACTCACGCAGTGATTAACTTGGAGGCAATCTAATGAGAAGCGATATTATAAATGAAAATAGCAATAGTTATGGTGGTAATGCAGAAGGTCTTGTTAAAGTTCCAGATGCAGCAACATATACAGTATTAGCTGCAGATTCAGGCAAAATTCATAGTATGCCTGATTTAACAGCTGATTGTACAATAACTCTTCCAGCAGAAGAAGTAGGGCTTACATACGAATTTTGGTATAGTGGTACTGCTGCTGATGCTCAAGATTGGTTATTTGATACAGGCTCAGACACTAATTATTTTGTTGGTGGAGCTCATCATGCTGATACAGATGGTGAACTTAGTGCTGTAGTTGATTCTAATAACAGTAGTAATTCTAAAATGGGTGTTTTAACTCCTGAATGTGGAACTTTTGTTAAGTTCGTATGTGATGGATTACTATGGTATGTTAATGGAAATGTTATTTCAGCAACTAATACTGCAATTACTTTTGCTGACCAATCATAAACCGAATCAATAAGGTTTAATAGTTTTGTAGAACTATGGAGGTTGTCACTAAAAGGCAGCCTCCGAATCTACTTAAAATTTAATTTTAACAATAGGGGAAATTATGGCGTTTGTATCAAAGTCATTTATAGGAAATGCTACAGCTTTAGATAATACTGAAACAGATGCAAGAGGTATTGACTCTCTTTCAAAACAAGTTGAAGATTATTTAACAAGCTTAACACCTGCAGGTTCGGCTGGGGCTAGAGAAATAAAAGTTGCTTGTTCTGCGTTAAATGGTGATAGAGTTTTTATTTTAGTAACTGTAGAAACATAAGGATAAAATTATGCCACATATATTTAGAGCAAAATCATTTATTACAGATGCTTCTGCAGATGATAATAGTACTACTTCTAGTATGGCAGGTTTAGTTGAAGATTATTTAACCGCAAATGATGCAGGAGGAAATACTAATGATATAGATGAAGTTATTTCTGTCACTTCTTGTAAATTAAAAGGCGATAGAGTTTTTACACTAGTTGTTATAGAAGACCAAGTGCCTGGAGGATAAAATGATAGTTAAAAAATCAGATGGATATTATGTAATGTCTCAAGCAGGCAAAAAGCTTGGTGGGCCTTATAAGAGTAAATCTGAAGCAAATAAACGATTGAATCAAGTTGAGTTTTTTAAAAAACATAAACATGGTGGAAAAGTAAATGTTCCTTGGACTTCTCCATTGAAGCCATTGGAAGGTTTATTAAAAGGGCCATCACATGAAAAGGGTGGCGTAAAATTTACAGTAAAAGGACAGCTTCAAGAAGCAGAGGGTGGAGAGTATGTAGTTAGGAAAGATGCTGTCAATCAATTAAAGAAAATGTATGGTAAGGGTGTATTTGATGATTTCATCAACAAGGGCATGTTACCACCTAACCGTAACTTAACATAAAAAAAGGAGGATAATATGCCAACAGGAAAAGTAAAACTGCCATACAATGAAAAAGGAATGAATATGGCAAATGAAATAGAATCAGATGCAGAGGGTATAGGAGGAAGTGCTGAATTTTCAGATGTACCTGTAAGTAATGCTCAAGATAGAATGGCAGGTGGCGGAGA
>VTLG01011924.1_pt1 | contig 12125 bp, 14 predicted proteins | sample 4694571 | NCBI WGS metagenome assembly VTLG01 (sample SAMN12604809, study PRJNA352737) | marine metagenome | biome: ENVO:00000447; feature: ENVO:00000209|ENVO:00000569|ENVO:01000036; material: ENVO:00002151; isolation source: viral sequences binned using virsorter ... | reverse complement strand
CGGCACGTCTGCTCCTAACACACATTTAGAAGTATCTGATGGAGTTCCAACTTTTAGATTAAATAGTACCGAAGGAAATGTTGGGGATACAGATATTCTTGGTGAAATATCTTGGAAGTCAGCAGATTCAAATAGAACTGGTGATCCAATTGCTTATATTAGAGCGGTATCTGAAAATGCAACTGGGTCAGCAACTGCTTTAACATTTGGTACTGGATTTGATTCAAACAATGCCTCAGAAAGAATGAGAATTAAAAATTCTGGAAATGTCGGCATAGGCACGACTAATCCTGCTACTGCACTTACTGTTAGTGGCGCATTCGGTGGTGATACGAACTTCTTGTCAATTATCTCAACAGGCACAGTTTTGCATCGCAATTTGTATTTCACTAATACTCATTTGTATTTTTACAATGGGACAAACAATCCATATTTATCGGGAACAGGAGCTTGGACTGATGCTTCAGATGAAAATATCAAAAAGAATATTGAAGATATTGATTATGGGTTAGAAACAATCAATACCTTAAAACCAAGAAAATTCAAACATAAAGCGGATGATGTAGAAGATATTGGTTTCATTGCACAAGAGGTGGAATTAATTGTACCAGAAGTTGTCGCTGGTGGCCCAGATGAATCGGCAGGAAAGGGGTTGGCCTATGGTCGATTAACATCGATTTTAACAAAAGCAGTACAAGAACTATCAGCAAAGAACGATGCTCTTGAAGCAAAAGTAAAAGCATTGGAAGATGCATAATAAATAAAGTAAATTAAGGAAAACGAAAATAATCATTCATCATTAATGAAAGGAACGTGAAATGAAAATTCGTAATACATTGTTTGAAAATAAGCAGTACTTTGAAACAATTGGTAAGATTCATTCATCTGATCAACTCTCTGTTATGGATGCATATCGCATCAATCGTTTGGTAAAGAAACTGAACGAATTGAATACAGAGTACATGGAGTTAAAAAATAAACTCCTAGATCAGTATGGAACGGCAGGAGAAGAAGAGGGTCAGTTTACAGTAGAAGGTGACAACAAAGAACCATTCATGAAAGAATTCAATGACCTTCTTTACATTGAACACGATCTTGAAACAGAAATTTTACCTTGGCCGAAGAAACTAGAAGACGGATTTTCCGCAACAGATTTAAACATTATGGAATTATTTTTCAACTTAGATGAAATGGTAGAACCAAAAGAAGAAGAAATTGCATCGGAATCATCTGATACAACTTAACATTAGGATAAAATAAAATGGGATCATTAGTCGCAGAACTCGCAGAAAAATTATCATCTGCAACAAATAATTTCGATATAGATGAAGGTACGATGTATGTTAATACATCTGCTGATACAGTAGGCATTGGAACAACCAATCCTGCATCTAAACTAGATGTACAAGGTACAATGCAAGTAGGTGTTAATGATACTGGTCATGATGTTAAGTTTTTTGGTGCAACTGCTGGTGCGTATCTGGAATGGGATGAGTCGGCAGACGAACTTGAAATCAGAGGTGGTGCTGCAACGCCAGGTAAGTTATTGCTTTCAACTGCTGAAACCACAGTTGTAGATGGAAATAAGTTAGGACAAATAGATTTCCAAGCACCAATAGATTCTGCTGGTACTGATGCTATCTTGGTTGGTGCATCAATCTGGGCAGAAGCAGATGCTACGTTTTCCTCATCAGTCAATGCCACAGAGTTAGTTTTCGCAACTGGTGCATCTGAACTTGCAGCGGAGAAAATGCGACTTACAAGTGCCGGAAATGTCGGCATCGGCACGACTGCTCCAGATTCTACGTTACATCTATTATTTACTGATGACACCACAAATGCAGCTGATAATTCTAGTTTAAAACATACTTCTGGTCTTTACATGGAGAATTTAAGCACGACTACTGAAGCTCATAGTTCAATAGGTTTTAGGACAGCTACAACTGATGGTGGTATCGGTTTAGTTTATAGTGGAACAGCTAATCAAGGAAGATTTTCCTTCAACCTTGAAGGTTCAGAACGTATGGTTATACTTCATAATGGAAATGTCGGCATCGGCTCGACTGTTCCAGAAACTACTCTTCATGTGGGTAATACTGCTTCTGGTACTGCTGGTGCAACTGGAAAACCATTAATAGTGGCAAGCACTCTTGCAACAGTTTATGATGGAACAGCCTCCAACTCTTGGCAAGGTTTAAAAACTAATAATTCTGATGGAACTTCCAATCGAACAGCAACAGGATTAACATTTGACCACAGAACTTCCAGTTCTGGTGTTGCAGCAATTATGTCAACTTCCGCTGCCGCCGACAGAGCAGATATGAGGTTCATAACAAGAGGCTCGGACGGAGTTAATGAAAGAATGATGATTGATGATGCTGGAAAAGTCGGCATCGGCACAACTGCTCCTTCAAGATTACTTCATGTTTATGGTTCTGGTACTGGAACAGATTTTTTTGATGGTCATATGATTTTAGAAGGAACTACTGCTGCTAATCCTGTGGGCATAGGTTTTATTAATCGGGGTAATGTTTCATCTTATAGTGATTTGGGACATATTAGGATGGAAATTGATAGTGGGAATGCTAAAGGAAAAATGACTTTTAGTACTCGTAATTCTGATGGTGGTAATTCTGATACTGGTGTAAGGATGGTGATTAAATCTGATGGCAACGTCGGCATCGGCACTACTGCTCCAACAAACCCACTAGATGTAAATGGTACTGGTTTTGCTGGAAAAAATGCATATACTGGCACCCCAGGCACAAGTTCATTTAATGTATGTTCAATAGGAAGAGTTTTAACGACCTCTACATTAGCTACGTCTGTAGTTGCAATTTCATGGGCAGGCTCTAATCTATCTGATGTAGGAGTTTTAGGTCGTGCGATGATTTGTCTAGAGAAAAATTTTAGTACCTATGTTGTTAATGTCATGAGCGATTCCCCTGGCGTTATACATGGATCTGGTACTGGAAATCTTACTTTTAGTTTAACCAGTTCTTATCTAACTGCTGTTTCTAGTGGTTATGATTTTTCCCAGTTGAAAGTAAGTTGGGCAGTACTGACTTGTGCGAACCAAGCATAATAACTTTTTTAAAAATTATATTATGAATTACAATGAAAAAAATTTGGATTGACAAAAGGCTCAATGATAATGAAATAGAATTTTTGTGGGAAATGATTGCCAAAAATGAAGATGAACCTGTGATTGGTAACAAATATTTTTCCAAAAGTAGACCAATAGAAGACGAAAAAGAGTGGTTTTTTCAAACCACTCTTAAAACAATAACTGAAAAAAAATTCAATGAAGATGAAAAATTATCAGAAAAAAAAGATAAACCACAATTCAGATTAGTTGATTTTTGGGTAAATTATCAGAAACAAAATGAGTTTGTTTCTCTTCACAATCATCCAGGCTTGTACTCCTTTGTCATATTCATTCAGATACCTACACATTGGAAAGAACAACACGCAGTTCCTTTTTTTGGGGATACTCCCCCTAAACCAATAGAAGGTTCTTTTGTAAAACCCTATGCATCTGATTTTCAATTTTTGTGGTCAGAAAAAAATAGTCAACTTTGTAAATATGAGTCAATTCCATTGTGTCCAGATGATGAAGGAAGAATGTTATTTTTTCCATCATGGTTACACCATCAAGTTTATCCATTTTTTGGCACGAATAGATATAGAATAACAATAGCTGGTACTATTGATGTAATTACAGAATAGGAAAAATTATGAAAATTATATTTTGTCTGCCAGGGGCTTCTTACTCTGGTAGATTCCTTCAAAATTGGACAAATCTTCTCTCAGAACTTCCTAAGTACAACATTACTTACGGACTGTCACAGCATTATCTCTGCAATATCTATCATGTAAGAACCAAGTGTCTTGGTGTTTCTTTAGATCGTGGAGTGGATCAAAAACCATTTGACGGAAAAGTGGATTATGATTATCTCATGTGGATTGATTCGGATATGGTGTTCAAACCAGAACAATTTTTCAAACTTTTAGACCATGACAAAGATGTTGTTTCTGGTATGTACAAAATGTCAGACAACACTAATTATGCAACTGTAGAAAATATGGATGAGGACTTTTTTGAGCAATGGTCTTACTATCAATTTTTACAAGATAATGATATTAAGAAGAAAAATGGAAAACTCTTCAAAGCAGATTACACAGGAATGGGTTGGATGCTCGTTAAATATGGTGTAATCGAAAAAATGAAATATCCTTATTTTTATCCAAGAAAAACAACCCACAAACCAGGCTGGGAAGAGTTTGTTTGGGATGATGTTGAATTCTGTTTGAGGGTCAAAGAAGCAGGGTTTGATGTGTGGGTTGATCCAAATATCATACCTGGCCATGAAAAAACAGTAGTTATGTAAAAGTAGAAACTTTCGTAGAATAAATATAAATAAATAATCACAATTCTCTACGGAAGTACTATGGCAGTTTCACTCAAGAAAAAAGTTCAAAATTATACAATAGATCAAGGTGCAACTTTTGAGAAGACAATAGGCGCAGAAAACAATTCTTCGGCTGCAGTAACTATTTCTTCTGGTACAGTTGCAGGCGGAATCATTAAGAATTTCGCATATGCAAACACCCTTCAATCATTTACAACCTCTCTTACTGGTGCAAATTGTACCTTTTCATTGACTGCAACTCAAACCGCAGCACTCACAGAGGGTAAATATTATTATAGTTTGACCTATACACAGAGTGGAGGAACAATAAAAGAACGACTTGCAGAAGGTTTGATAACGATTAGTCCTTCCGCTGAAATTAACAACGGATAAAGAATATGTCAGCAACACAACCAGCATCTACTACAGAATTAAAAGAATATTGTTTACGAAAATTAGGGAAACCTGTCATTGATGTGAATCTTGCAGACGAACAAATGGATGACATGATTCAAGAGTCCATACAGATGTTTCAAGAGTATCATTTTGATGGAACAGAAGTTCATTACTATTCAGAACAAGTTGCAGCAAGTACATTAACCTTTGCAAGTGCATCAACTGGAACATTTACGGCAGGAGAAACGATTACAGGTGGAACTTCAAATGCAACTGCTGAAGTTCAAAAAGTTACAAGTTCTACTGTTTTGAAATTTTTTAAACACAAAGATGGGAATGGACTCCGAGCTGCAAATACTTCTGGTGCTACATTTACGGCAGGAGAAACAGTAACAGGGGGAAGTTCTGGTGCAACTGGTGTTCCTCATGCAACACAAGCAACAGCGGTATCATTTGGAAACTATGATAATAAGTATTTAACAATTGATGATACTATCATAGGGGTTAGGGATGTTCTTCCTGTTGGAGCTCTTTCTTCAAATGATATGTTTTCAGTTGAATATCAATTTGCACTTAATGAATTGCCAGGTGTTCTTAAAAGTTCTGGAAAATTAGCAGATTTTGCAATTACTAAACAAAATCTTTCCATGTTAAATCAAATGTTTTCTAGTGGTGCATCACGACAAATAAGATTTAATCGTCTGACAGATAAACTTTATTTAGATATGGATTGGGATGATGCAACTGAAATAGATGATTGGTTAGTTGTTCAATGTTATAAAAAAATTGATGGGGGAACATATACAGAAATGTACAATGATTTGTTTTTGAAGAAATATACAACAGCTCTTTTTAAGAAACAATGGGGTCAAAATTTAATCAAATTTGAAGGTATGCAATTGCCAGGAGGCGCAACTTTGAATGGTAGACAAATTTATGATGATGGAAATACAGAACTTGAAAAATTAGAAGAAGAAATGCAAACGAGATATTCATTACCAGATAACTTTTATGTAGGATAACGATGCCGACGAGCACATATTTTCGTAATTTTGATGCAAGAAATGATCAAGAACTTTTACATTCATTAACTACTGAATCCATTCAAATACATGGATATGATGTAAATTACATTCCAAGAACTCTTGTAAATGAAGATACAATTTTAGGAGAAGATTCGATTTCCGAATATAAAGATGCATATTCGGTTGAGATGTACATTAAATCAGTTGATGGATTTGAGGGAGAAGGAGATTTAGTTTCTAAATTCGGACTTGAAGTTCGTGATCAGATTATCTTTTCTCTGTCAAGACGAGCATGGGAAGGATTGGATATTGGAACTCGGCCGAAAGAGGGAGATCTAATTTATTTTGGGTTGACCAGTAAACTCTTTCAGATAATGTTTGTTGAACATGAAACACCTTTTTACCAAACAGGTGCATTACCTACATTTGATTTAACTTGTGAACTCTTTAGTTACTCTGATGAGGCTCTTGATACAGGAGTTGATGAAATTGATGTAATCGAACAGAAACAATCTTTTGTTCGTACATTTGAATTGTCAAGTGTGTCTGGAACATTTTCTGAGGGTGAAACAGTTACAGGCGGAACTTCTGCTGTTACAGGTGAAGTTGCAAGATGGGATTCTTCAACGAGTTATCTTTATCTTATCAATATGACAGGAAATTTTACTCTTAATGAAATATTAACAGGTGCAACAAGTACAGCAACTGGAACATATTCAACTAAACAAACAACTGATGAAACTTCTGAAACACTTCAAACTATTGATTCTTCAACTTCTGATAAAGTTTCTAGTAACAAACAGTTTGAAATTGATGCAGATTCAGTATTCGATTTTTCGGAATCTAATCCATTTGGGGATAATCCATAATGTTCGGAACATATTTCTATCATCAAACCAGCCGCAAAATGGTGGTTGGTTTTGGTACATTATTTAATTCTCTTGAAGTTCAACGAACTAATAGTTCTGATGAAGTAACGGAAGTTATAAAAATTCCTCTTTCGTATGGGCCGAAAGATAAAATGTTGACAAGGATTAGTGGAGATCCCAATTTAAATCCTAAAGTTGCACTTACTGTTCCAAGAATGGGATTTGAATTACTTTCTATGACATATGATGGTACAAGAAAACTTAATACTATGGGGAGAACTGTTAAGGGAGGTTCAACTGCACAAACATTAAAGAAACAATTCAATCCTGTTCCTTATAATTGGGAATTTTCTCTTTATATTTTTGTTAAAAATGCAGAAGATGGTACACAAATTTTAGAACAAATTCTTCCATTTTTTACACCAGATTTTACATTTTCTATGACATTGATTTCTAGTATGAGTATCAAACATGATATACCATTGATATTAAATTCTGTTACAAGTGAAGATACTTATGAGGGAGATTTTGCAACAAGGCGATCTATTATTTGGACTCTTTCGTTTACAATGAAAGGATATCTATATCCAAATATAGTAGATAATTCTGCTGTGATCAAAGATGTTACAGTAGATACTCATATTATGTCAGAAAAACAACCCGCCGATCCTATATATTTTATCTCAGAAGATAGTACAGCATATAGTAAAAATTATCTAGTATTAGATAAACATGAAATAGATGATGCAACACGAATAAGAGTGTTGACTGAAGATTCATCAGATGCAACGGCCGCAGCACCTACAGTTAGTAGAACAAATGTTGTGCCAAAAGTATCTGATGTAGATATTACGGATGATGATTTTGGATTTAGTGAAACTTTTTCATTTTATCCACACGGAGTCACATACGATCCTGTTAGTGGAACTGATAGTTAATGAAAGTTGAAAAATTAATAGAAAATAGAATAGAAAAACACTTAGATTTAGTAGACGAAAATAACAAAGAAATTCTAAATACAAGTGAAATCCTTCCTGCCACAATTAATGGGGAGGGTGATAAAAATACAGATTTTCAATATGCTCGTGAAAATATGTACCATATCATTGAACGTGGTAGGGATGCAATGGATGAACTTTTGGAGATAGCCAAGGCCGAAGAATCTCCAAGAGCCTTTGAAGTGTTTGGTCAATTATTAAAAAACATGACCGATTCACAAGAAAAGTTAATGGAACTTCATCAGAAGAAACAAAAATTAGAATCTGATGGAGATAGGCAGGAAGTCACTAGAGCACAAAACGTGACTAACGCATTGTTCGTTGGTAGTACCGCCGAACTATTAAAATTGGTCAAAAAAGAGACAAAAAACGATGGATGAATTATTTAGCGCATCTGAATTGATGATGATTGGATTAGTCATATTTTCATCATTTTGGATATTTTTATTTAATTATAGGACAGACAACAAAGACAAATATGCTGATAATAAGTGGTTAATTTTACTTGACTTACTTATTAATATGGGAATGTCTGTAACAGGATATTTGTTGATTTCAATTGTATTCACAAATGTACCACAACTTGCAGCGTATGAAAGTTATCGGTATCCTATAGGTTATCTTTTTGGATTAACATCAAATGTGAGCATACCTATTGTTCTCAAATGGTTTCAACAACAAATAACCAAAAAGTTAAACCAAGTAGGAAAGAAGTGAGGTAAATTATGGCAGAACAAAAGAAAGCACCCAAATCTATCGCAGACGAGCACGTAGATGTGATGGAGCTAGAACCAGTAAAACAGATTGAAATTGAAACTAAAAATCTGGTTGCATCAAGTAGAATTTTCATTTATACTATAATTGGTTTATTAGCATATTTAATTTTTTTGGTTATTCCAGACATTAATGAAAAAGTTACATGGATGGAAAAAGATCTCAATTCAGTATTGGTTCAATCGGAAAGATTTAAAAAAGGAACGAGAGTTTTTGCAAGGGACAATCAATGTGCATCTTGTCATTTGAGTCCAGATCATTTATTGCATAATCTTCTTACCAAATATCCTAGTTTTTCTGATATTAAAGCATTCATGTCGGTTGGGCATCAAAGATATTATACAATGACAACTCCAATTCCAGATGAAGAACTTCTGGCAATTTACAGAGCATTGCAGTAATGTGGATACCAGCGGGAAAACTTATTGTTGCATTAGTATGGGCATTCTGGATGATTGCAGTAGATTCTACTGCTGAGGGGAATCCTGCCGACAATGTAATTCTAGAACCAAAAGAAATAAGAGAAGAATATAATCCAACTTATGGAATGACTCTTGCTCGTGTAAAGGAGAGGGGAGTTGTTCTTTGTGGAACAAAGGAAGATTTTCCAGGCTTTTCGGAAATGATATGGACAGACGAACATGGTCAACGATGGGTCGGATTTGATGTAGAAATTTGTCGTGCAGTTGCAGCTGCGGTTTTTGATGATGCAGATGCTGTAGAATTTATCGAAGTAGATGGAAAGACAAGATTTTCTTATCTTATCGATGGTACAATAGATGTTCTTTCAGCTGCAACAACTTATACCTTTTCGAGAAATGTTCTTAAAAAATTAGAATTTCTTCCTACTACTTTTTATGATGGTCAGGGTTTTATGGTAAGAAAAACTCTTGGAGTGTCTTCTGCAAAACAAATGGAGGGTGCAAGAATATGTTTTAGTTCTACTGGAACTTCTGCAAAGAATATAAAAGATTTTTTCAAAAAACATTTCATTACATACATTCCAGTACAAGTTGAACCACCACAAAGACCTAAAAGTGTATACTTGAGTGGAGAATGTGATATGTACGGAACAGATCGTTCTGGTCTTGCATCAAATAGATTACAATTTTCAGATCCAGATTGGCACATGATTCTTCCAGAAGTTATTTCTAAAGAACCTCTTGGGCCAGTTGTTAAATACGGAGATCAACAATGGTCTGATATAGTCAGATGGACAGTTTTTGTATTGTTCATTGCAGAAGAGTACGAAATTAATTCTGAAAATATTGATGAATTTGCAAATCATATAGATCCTATGATTAAAAGATTTATGGGAGAATTGAACGGAAATGATTTTCCTCATCTTGGATCAAAATTAGGATTGTCTGCAACTTGGGCATATAGTGTGATAAAACAAGTTGGAAATTATGAAGAAATATATGAGAGAAACGTGGGAGAAGATACGCCACTCGCATTGAAGCGAGGGTTAAACAAGCTTTATACAAAGGGAGGATTGTTGTATGCACCACCCTTGAAGTAGGAAAATATGTGGTTTCTAAAATGGACATTCGGGATTGCTGTTTTCTTATCGGTGATTTATATTATTTTTATTTTTGCGAATAGTTACAGGTTACAAAAAAAATATGAAAAAACTCATTTTCCTTGCACTTATGTACAGGGAAAAATGTGTACAATAAAACCAACTTGGAAGAAGTGTGGAGGAGGTGTACCAGAAGATTATTGTGAAAGAAAATTAAACAACTTTCTCTAACGGAAAATATATGAGCCATGTTACACCTTATTCCAAAAAGAATGGCGATTCGGAAGAAAATCCTTTTGAAAAAGTACCAGAAGATCGTACTGCTGTAGATAATATTTTACGAGTCAATCATGGCAATCAAATGAGATTGGGATTGATGGCGGATGCAAAAGCGAACATCATGATCACAGTTGCATCTATCGTATTTTCTGTTACTATTGCAAATCTTGATAATGAATTAATGAAATGGCCACTATTGACATTTGCATTCGGATGTTTCTTTTCTCTTCTTTTTGCAATATTTGCAATCATTCCAAAAACAAATTATCCAAAAGATGCAACAGGAGACATAGATCGAAATTCTCCTTTTTTCAATCCATTGTTTTTTGGACATTTTGCACATCTACCAATAGAAGAGTACAAAGAAGATTATGCAGAAAAGTTAATGAACGATGATAGAATATATGATGCACTTGCAGGGGATATATACGGACAAGGTAAGGTTCTTGCATTAAGTAAGTACAAATATCTAAAATGGTCTTACATGAGTTTTCTTTGGGGAATGTCTGGAGCAATTATAGTTTTTATATTTCAAGGGCCGGTTGGTGATTTTGTTTTGGATGGATTAAAATGGTTTTTTGATTTGTTTGTAGGAGAAGTTATTTTTACGTTAGATGGACTTAAAGAATTGTTGTGCCAAGCAAGTTCAAGATGTAGGAACAATTGGTAAAAATAAATACTAGAGAATCTATTTCTAGGAAAAAACATGAATGATATTACAGAAAAATATGCTGAACTGAGAGAGGAACTTAATAATAAAGATCCTCTTTTTAGATATGCTAAACTCAAGGAAGAGTTGGATCAAAAAGATCCTATGTTTCGGTATCAATCTGTCAAAGAAGAAATAGAGAAAATAAAGGCAGAAAAAGAAGAAAAAACTTTAGAATCTCTAGAAAATTTATTTCAAGCATTGGGGGGAGAGGAAGCAGTTGTTAGAAGTGAATCTAAAATTACAGAAGATGCAGAGGAACGGAAAGAGGTTGTCGTTGAAGAACCAATTGGAGATGCTGAGAAAATTGATATTCAAGAAGAGCCACCTATCGAAGATGCAACAAAGAAAACAGTAAAGAAATATAAAAAAGACACTCCAGGCGAAGATGAAACTCAAGAAGAAGAATTAGACAAGTACACAGAAACTATTTCTAAACTTCAAGAAAAGTCAATTACAGAAGAAATTGATCCTATTTCTGCAAGAATAGAAAAATTAGAAAAACATATTCAGAAGATTGCTCTTGCGGGGCCTGGTTCTGGTGAAGTCAGAATCTTGAATATGGATGATGTTGATACTACAGATCTTGCAAATGACAAATACCTCAAATACAATAGTTCAACTGGAAAATTTGTATTTGCTACTGTTTCTGGTGGGGGGTCTGGTGGACATACAATGCAGAATGCAGGCTCAGATCTTACTGCAAGAGATAATTTAAATTTTGATGGGACTTATGTAATTGCAACTGATGATTCTGGAAATGATCAAACTGATATTACTCTTAGTTCAGCACTTCAATCGTGGCATGGAAAGTCAAGGCCATCGGGAGATGTAGTTGGTACTACCGATTCTCAAACACTCACAAATAAAACTTTAACAAGTGCAGTATTGAATACTGGTGTGAGTGGAACTGCTGTATTGGATGAAGACAATATGGCATCCGATTCTGCAACGCAACTCGCAACTCAACAATCTATCAAAGCATATGTTGATGCAAGAATTCTTACAGAAGACACGATTGCAGAATTAAATGATACGACAATTTCTTCAGCAGATGATGGTCATTTTTTAGTACATACTGGTTCTGCATGGGTCAATGAAGCTCCTGCAACTGCACTTGCATCTTTGGGTGTAAATTCAA
>VTLG01014298.1_pt1 | contig 12127 bp, 10 predicted proteins | sample 4694571 | NCBI WGS metagenome assembly VTLG01 (sample SAMN12604809, study PRJNA352737) | marine metagenome | biome: ENVO:00000447; feature: ENVO:00000209|ENVO:00000569|ENVO:01000036; material: ENVO:00002151; isolation source: viral sequences binned using virsorter ... | reverse complement strand
TATACTTTGTAGTACACGGATCTGACTTTTAGAAGGTGACGCAAATACGATATTATGTAATCTTTTTATATTAATACCTGTGCTAAAAGTCCCGATAGAAGCAACGATTATAGCATCATCTTCTTTCTCTGTAATGGCTCTTATTTGTTCTCTTGTATCAACATCTGTCTCGCCAGAAACGTAAAATAGCTTACGTTTACCCTTAGTTATATTCATCTTTTCGTCAAGAAGGGCATACAGGGGCTTACCGTGCTTCTCAACGTACTGAAATAAGATTAATGTATTACCTTCTCGGCATGTTTCTAAAGCTAATTGTGATATGAATTTATTTCTATCTGGGTATTTTACTATAAAATCTAATTCATCTTGATACTTTTGTCCACTCATCATCTTACATATTTCATCTTTATATTTAAGTAGACATATTTTTATTTTTAATTGTGATAGATCATTACTATCCATCAAAGCTTTTGTGGTTGTGACTTTAAATACTGGGCCAAATAAACCTTCTAATACTAACTGATGAGTTTGAGTACCATCTAATGTACCAGTTGTTCCAATTCTATATTGAGCTTGTGTACATTTTTCCATGAGAGTCGTAAGAGATTTTGCTTTAAAATTATGGGCCTCGTCACCTATCACCATACCAAACTCTTGAAACCATTGTTGAGGTAATTTATAGACTGATTGCCATGTACTGATTATTACCCTTTGGTTTATATCAAACTTTTCGCGACCTGAATATATTTTATGGCAATGATCTTCTACATTCCAACCATCTGTACTAGAATAGTCTGCGAAGTCTGAATACATTTGTTCGACGAGAGATGTTGTAGGTACAATAATTAATATTCTTTTATTATAAAATTCTAGGTAATATCTTATTGCAAGATATATAATTAAACTTTTACCAGATGCGGTTGGTGATAATAATAATGATTTAGTTTCTGTAAGGGCTTTCTTTAATGCATTAATCTGATAATCTCTAGGTATAATCTTACTACCACCTGCTGTCAAATCAACATCTTCCAAAAATGTATCTATATCATGGTCTAGTGTTTCATCTATAAGACCATCAGTCACTACATTATAATCTCTTATCTCACAAAATTCTTTTAGATATTTAAATAAACCTGTATATAGTGTTTTCTTTCTTTGATCGAATAATCGTATTTTACCATCCCACATTCTATTACGATATGCTGGCATAAACTTATATCCAGGTACAAAGAAACAGAAGTGTTCTGACAATTCTCGCTCGACACTAGGCTCACATTCAATATGCATGAAAGCTTCATTGAGCTTTTTGATGACTAATGTGTCCATTAGATTCCGCTAGTAAACTTTCTCCACTCTATCATATTCTTAATATTCTGATGTCTCCATTTAATATTCTCTAATATCTCTTTGAGAACATCACATATTTCTTGAGTATAATCTATAGCTGCTTTTGCTTTTTGTATAATAGGGTCTGAGTCATAATAATAATCCATATCACCTTTAAGAACTGTAAGACCACCAAGAGGATTATAATCCCACCCTTTTTCGTCTATTTCTTCTTGCGACATCTTGCCATTATAATGCAACCATTTGTCTTTAAGTAGTACCTTAAATTCAGCTTCTTGCTTTTTAAGTTTTAATTTATTAACAGATAATAATTCTAGGTATTTACCATGAAGTTTTGCTGATTGTCTAGACGATTCATCAAGCGCCATTTCATCTATTATGGAATCTTCTTTCCACATATCAAGTATTGTTTGTAAATTATTCATAGTATATATTATAACACAGTTTACACAAAAAGTAAACTATTATTTAAATTCAAATGATGTATAAGCAAAGGTTATATCAGACGATGCATAAGCGAAGTCACCTTGAGCATCAAATGTTATACCACCTAATGAGGTTGGAAATAATCCTTTAAAGTGAACTTCTTTAGCAACGTTGTTATGTGAGTTTAAAATTAATAATGTACCTTGTTCTTGGAAACCTTCAGCATTACCAGATTGAATTATATTATGCATCCAATTAAATGTTTCTATATAATTTTCTAAATCTTCTAATAGATTCACTCTGAGTGTAAGATCACCAAATGTTAATGTTTCACCTGTATATTTTACAGTTGTTCCTCTAAAAGGTTGTTCATTGACATTTAAACTAACATCAGGTAAATTTGCACTTGTAGCAAAATACTCTAGGTTAGGGTAAGTATCACTATTGATTTTAAATTGAAACCCTACTGGGCTTAAGAAATTTTTGTTTGTAGTTAATGTAGCCATATATCTATTTATACAAAAAAATAAGGGGAACCGAAGCTCCCCTTAAAAAATCTATGAGCTAGATTATGATACCATCATATCGTCAACTCTAAAGATTCTGTAGTATTGGTTAGCTCTGTTTGTACCAGTGCCATCAACCGCTACGAATGGGTTTGCTACCATACCATATCTAGTTTTGAAACCGATTCTTGGTTGGAAGTCATTCTCGCCCACTGCTTTAACCATTGTTAAAGGAACGTATGGACAATAGAACATACCCGCATCGTATGGATTTGGACCTCTATAACCTACACATACAAAGTCTCCTGTTGCGTATGGGTCTATGTATACTTTAACTCTACCATTAAGAACACCTGCAAAAGTATTACCTGTGTCATCAACATTTAAGTCAACTGATAAAGCTGGAGTATAGTCTAATAAGCCAGCAGCTGCAAGAGCAGAAGCTACATCAGATGAACATAGGATAAAGTTTCCTTTACCTCTTCTTGTTTCTTTTGATATAACATTTGCTTCTCTTTCGATCTGCATGATAAGACCTTTAAACTTCTCAACCATCCATCTACCGTCTGCGTCTGTTTGAAGATCAAACACACCTTTTAGGTTTAGGTTAGATTGTAAAGCACCGATTTTTGCTTTTGTTAAAATTGTTCTAACAACTTCTCTGTTGATCTCAGCTAAGATTTCAGCAGAAAGAATGTTAGCCAATTCACCTTCAGCATCTAATCCGTGGATTGCTTTAAGGTCTTGTGCTAATTCCATTGTGTACTCAGCTTTTAAAGCTCTTGACTTAGCTGTGACAGTTGATTTCTCGATTGAGAAAGCCATCTCAGCAAAAGCTGGTGAACTTGGAGTACCCAATGCTTCAGCGTTGGCTGTTGTTAAACCTGTACCGAATCCAGATACTGTATCTTCACCATCGGCAATAGAACCTGATGCTGGTGATGCATCAGTCACACCTACTAAACCTGTTGGGTCAGCTTCGTGAGTACCTGCTCCTGCGAAATCAGTATCAGCTTCGTTATATAGAGCCTCAGCACCTGCTTGAGTTCCATATCTTGACTTCATTGCGAAGATAAGTCCTGTTGGACCACTCATTGGCTGAACGCCAGCGATATCATAAGCAATTAAGTTTGGCATTGCTCTTCTTACGAGAGAAATTAAAACTGGGTCAAAGTTATCGATACCTGAACCTGTTTTGTTTGACGCTGCTGCTTCAGAAATGAAATTTCCTTGCATATTACGTCTTTCTTCTTGTAGAGCAACTTCTTGGTTTTCTAATAGTCTAGCTGTGACAGCTTTTCTATAACGATCCTTAATCTCTGGTGCACTGTCGTGCTCTAGGACTGGACCCCATTTTTCCATTAAATTTGCGTCTGCATTAAACATTTTAGTTTTCCCCTATATGTTTATATTATTGATTAAATTTAGTTATAGCTTGTGTATAACGTGACATAGTATCGGAAACATCTACATCAACTGCACCGTCTCCTAATAGACTGTCTGCTTCATCTGCTGGTGTCTCAACTCCATCTTTGAAGTATGATTCTTTAACAGTTTTAACTTTGACTTCAAAATTTTCTCTGTTATCGTAATCAATATCTTCGACCAATGATGCTAATTTCTCAGCGTCTGTGTCTACAAGCCCTACAGAATGTTCTCTTACTATTTCAGCTTTTTCAAAGTCTTGGACTTTCTGATGTAGCTCAATATTATCCTGTGTTGATTTGTTTAAAGAATCTTCTAGTTCAGTGACTTGTTCGTTGAGATCATCAACTAAATCCACTTTACCTTCTGGAACTTCTATATAGTGCTCTTTGAACACTTGTTGAAGTGAAGTCATAAATTCTTCAGCAATCTCAGTTCTTAAACCTTGAATTACTTGTAATTCATGTTCTGACATCCACTGTTCAACAACATAGTTTAAGTAGCCATCTACTTTTTCTACGATGTCTTTAGTCATATCAGATACTTCTTCTTCTAAATTGTTAGCATATTCGCTTTCTAGTCTTTCCACTTCCTGAGTTAGCTTAGATGATAATACTGCCTCGAAGATAGCTCCTGCTTTTCCTCTAAATTCTTCGGATAGCGTTGCTTCTTCTTTGATCAGTGCATCTAAATCTTCATCAAAATCTACTGATTCTACTTTAGCTTTTACGACTTCGCCATGTTTTGCATCCATTCCTTTCGTACCTGGAGCTTTAACTTGCTTAGCTTTCTTTAAAGCATCTTCTACTGATTTTACTGAATCTTCCTCGGATGTTTCGTCCACTTTTACCATTTTAGCAAATAGCTTACGTGCGTCTTCTTTCCTAGCTTTCTTTAGCATTTCAACAGCTGCTGCAATTGTTGCCGCTTTAGTTTTTGGAATTTCGATTACAGGTGCTTCTTCTTTTACAGATTCATGCTCCTCTTCCTCTTCTTCTTCCTCGTCTTCGTGCGACATCTCTTTCTTTGCAGCTTTAGCTTCATCAAGAGATTCGTCAGCTTCCTCGTTCAAATTTTCATTATCTACGATTTCTTCTGTACTCTCCTCTTGGATTTCTGCTTCTACTACTGCGTCCATGTCTTCTGCTAGTTCTGAATTTCTAACATCTTCTGACATTTTTATTCTCCTATCTTTGAGAGTTTATTTTAGAGAGGAAATTTTTGAAAGCTCTAATCTCTGCCTCAGGCAAAAATTTTCTTGTAGTGCTTTTTATTTCAGTCTCAATTAATTCAATATCTTGTTGCTTAATAATACCATTGTCCCAAACCCATTCAACACCTTCCATTATTCCATTAACAAAAGCTGAAGGTGCACTTGGATCTTGGACGATATCAACAGTAGCTAACATAAAGTCATTACCTACATGTTGGGTACCATTCTTTTGAACAAGACTTCCCATACCACGACTTGATACACCAAGCTTAACTCCACCTTCAAGTAGACCTTCAACGATCTTACCCATAGGGGTTTTAAGTATTGATGCTTTTCCTACAACATCATTCCCTCTAAAATCGAGTGAATTGATTTTGTGCGAAACTTTATCTAGGTTAACAGTTGGACCCTCCGGATGGTTTAGTTCCCCAACTGCTCTCCCAGTTTTAACTTGTTCGGTCACATATTTATCGACAGCTTTTTCTAAAATTTTCTTCTCGTATATACGACCATTTTTGTTCTTTTGGTTAGCTTGCATAAAGACGCCTTCGATAAAATAGTTTTTCTCACCATTTTTCTTAGCCTCACATATGACTTCTAACTCTTGATCTATGTGTTCTGTAATTAGTTTCATTCTTCTTCGGTTTTTTGTTTTGCCATAGACCCTGCTAATTCTACTTTCTTAGCATCTAAGGCATCATTTAGTTTTGAAGCCATTACTGTTTTAAAACTTTTTTCGGCTTCTACGTTATTACCATCTTTCAGATTATTCACTAAATTCTCTATACTCATAATTCTTTCCTTTACCTATTATTTATAAAATTTTATAATTCAACTTAGCCGAATCTTGGATCATCTGGATCAGGCTCGTATGTATCACCAGCCTTCTTCTCTGCATCGATTTCTTTTTGTATTGCTTCGATTTCATCTTCATTAAATCTCAATACATGTTTTCTTACCCATGCATTTGATACATATGTACCAATATATTCGTCTAATGTGCTCATCATTTCAAATCTTTCACGTATCATTTCTGATTCTTTCAACTCTGAAAAGTAATTATCTTCAATATAATCAAATGTAATCTTTTCTTTCATGCCTTTCCAATCTTCAGCACCAATTACACCTTTCAGTAATAGTTGAGTTTTCAGTAATTGCATAAAAATATCTGAAAATCTTTTTCTTAACCTATCAATGAATTTCTTAAATTTAACTTCATCACGGGTTATTTCACTAGTTCTTCCTAAACTAAATTGAGCCTCTTGTTCTAATCTATTGATCGGAACATTTAATGCTCTATATAGTTTTTTCTGGAAATATAAAATATCATCAATTTGCCCTAAGTTCTCACCACCACTTAGTGTTGAAATCTCAGTACCTCTTCCACCTTCTCTACGTGGTAAGAAGAAATCTTCCAACATAGACATGTGTTTCTTGTCATCTTTTACTTCACCAGACTTAGCATCATATACTAACTTATTTCTATATTGATTCATAATACCTTTTAGATATTCTTCAGCTTTACCTTTCGGTAAATTACCTACATCAATATAAAATATTCTTCTTTCTGGTGCTCTACTTATTCTGTAAATAACAAGAGAGTCTTCCATCATTCTCAGCTGATTTACTGGTTTGACAGCTTTTTGCAAGTATGATAATATTCTTTTTCTTTGTGGATCCATCACACCAGATGTACAATATGCTATTGAATCTGGGTATATCTTCACACCTTGATTGTATTTACCCATTTGGTTATCTTGATATAAAAAGAATTCATCTATCTTTTTAACTATCTTTGCACCAGTTTTAGGGTCTGTATCTTCTTCTACTTCTTTGACCTTTCTTAATTTAGTTGGGTCAATATATCGTAATTCTTTGATACCACCAGCGGGTTTATCTTGATCTATAATAATATGATATGGTAATCTTCCATCTACATACCACTTTCTGAATATATCATGTGCGTATTGATTGAAGTTTAAAAGTCTGATTACATGTTCAAACTCATATCTTATAGATTCTTTAATTTTATCTGGTTGATCTAATTCATCTAAAACAATTGAGATAGGTGCTGACTCTGCATCACCTACAATTGATTCATTTACGATATCTTCAACTGCAGCATCACATTCTGGCTGAGTTGCGATATCACGATACTTATATATTAGATCAATTTCAGTCTTAGCTTTATCGCCATCTACATCTAAATAAGCACCAAAATGTCCACCAGTAGTAATAATACCAGCGCCATCTTCTTCTGTTTTTGGAACGAATGAAGGTCTTAAAGGTTTTTTGTTTGATTTTCTGCGGATTTCAAATCCGAAAAGCGAAACACCTTTATCGTCAACGTTTCCTTTTTGTTCTTCTAAATAATTGTTTTCGTCTGCCATATTAAAATCTCATATTATTGGGGCGGTTGCCCACCCCTCTAATATATTTATATACCATTAAGAAGTTGTATTTGACTCCCAATAATCGTAGCCAAATGTACATGTAAATTCTTCAATGGAAGCTGCATCGTAAGCAACATCTATTGCTGCGACAGAGTTTGGTACTACACCTCTAAAGTCATATTTTTTTATGACTGAGCCATCTTTATCTAACTGCTCAACTACACCATCAGCTTTATAATCTGCTGGGTTTGTTAAACCAGTGTTGACAGAATGACCGGCTATACCATCCATCCATCTTTCCATTGCGTCACGTACTTCGAATCCTGTGTCGTTAATAATTGTCACGGTCCAATCTTCGAATGTTCTATCTCCAGCTAATGCTAATTGTCGACCTCTAAAGGGTACTTCAATTTTTGCAACAGTGGATCCAGGAAGCTGTGAAGCTTTACACATGAATGAAGATAATTCTACATCTCCTTCTGCATAAGATGGAAAGTTTAAAGTGACTTTAAAAAGATTACCTCTTGCGCCACCGCCTACGAGTTTAGCTTTAAAATCGTCTACGCCTAAAATTGCCATTAGTTATCTCCTTAAATTATACTGATCCAGCGATTTCGCTGAATTCTACATTACTTCTCGTTGCAATAAATGATAGTGTTATGAAGTTAATACTTCTTGCAGGCTTGATAAAAATATCTGCTACAAATTGGTTGCTATCTATTATTTGAGAAGTGTTATTACTTTCATCACATACTACATTAAAGTCTGTGAGTCCTCTTCTTCCTTTTACGTCTCGCAAGAAAGGCTCAACTAAATTTCTAAATTGAGCTCTTGTGAATTCGTCATTGAATTCAAATAGTTGTGCTTTCGCAGCTGTACTAATTGATTTTTCTAGTGCTATAAACAATCTTCTTACATTAATGCGATCGAATGCTGAAGGTCTTTTTAAGAGAGTTTTATCACCAAATAGTAATATGCCTTGACCCGGCATTGCTACTATAGGGTTAACTCTTGCCTTATAAAGTGAATCTCTTCCAGCTGAATCTGGGTTGTGTGCAAGTTTTGCTACGCCTAAAAGTGATCCTCTATTCAATCCTGCTGGACTGAACCAAGAATCTGCAACATTATCTGTGTTAGCACATAGTCCTGCCATGTGACCTGATGCTCCGATATATCTAAATGTATCGTTGTACTTATCGTACACATAAAGAGCACCTGAATCACAGAAGCCATAAGAACTATCTGTTAATCCATTTGCAAATGCTATAACGTTATCTACTGGTGTAGATGCGTTTTGCGTATCAGCTACTGGTGGTGATACAAAAGCCATACAATCTTTTCTTGCTGTTGCAATTCCGATTATATCATTAGCTATTACATTGGATCCATCAGCATCTGGTGATGCAAATAATAGACTGACTTCTTCTACATTACTGTCATTGAAGAAATCATATCCAGTTGCAATATTTCCAGTTGTTGGCGCATTACCATCGACACCATCAGCAAATTCGTAAACTAGAACTGATGCGTGTGAATCGACTGTGCCTCCACTTCCTACTGCAGATAATGAATTTCCAGCATTTGAGAAATTACTATCGTGGTTTGCCCATCTAATCCAATTTGAACCGTTGTTAATTACGTCTTTATAAAATAAAGATGTGCCTGATGGGTCTTTGACATCTGATAATTGTGATACATGAGAGTATCTTTCAAGTACTGTATTTTGTGCACCTGAAATTAATCCATCTTTGTCTAAGACAACTACGTGTATTTCATCTCCTGTGACTCCGGCTGCTGCAGCTCCAACACTTGTGCCTGGTGCAGAGTCAAATTGACCCTTATAAGCCCAACCATTAAATACTGAATCACTGCCAGATACTGGACATACTTCTACTCTTAAGCCATTCCCTAGTACTCCAGGGAATCTTGCTACCCATTCGATAGCGGCATTAAATGTGACTGTTTCATAGTGGTCACTATTTTTTACTAATACTGCACCTTGTGTATTTGAACCAGAACCTTCTGAGTGTGCGTTCTTAGCTGTGTTATCAACAACACGAACGACCTTCAGTGAATTTCCATACTTTAGAAATCCAGCTGCTGGTAAAAAATATTTTGCAGTATTGTCGTCTGGTTGATAAAAAGTCTCTGCTAATTTGTTCTCCGAACTTATCAGGCGGACTTTCTCGACCGGACCCCAATTAAATGCTCCTACAAATCCACCAATTGATAGTGATGATGCTGGAACAACATTGGTAGCGTCAACTTCTTTAATCCTGACGCCAGGTGATACTTGAAATGCCATCGCTTTATCCTCTATTTTTTGAGTTAGTTAATATGTTTCATAATACGAATATTCAATAATAGTATTTATAATTAAGCAGTTCTTAACACTTAATCTCTACTATAATCGTCATCTTGACCTGCATAATTACTTACGATATATCGTCTATTTGGATTGACCGCAACTCTTAATTTAGTCATTGTTTTTCTATTTACTAACATTTCACTAGCTGTGTCTTTTTCTGTGAGTCCTATTTCTATATTATATTTTTTATTATTGAAGGTAATACCATGTTCTATTACGGGTCTAGTATCAAAAGCTTTTCCACCTCTTCTTGGTAATGATAAATCAACTATTTCGCTTTCAAATGTTAAACCATTCTTTTTCCAAATAGCTTTATCACCTTCAATTTTAAGTTTATCTACATGTAGCATAGTTGCTGATGCTGAATTACCAGTATCAAACTTTGCTCTAATTAAATTTTTATCAAAGCCATCTAACATGATACTTTCAATATAACCAACCTCTTGTCTCATAAATGGTTTTCTGTTCGCTTCATCACTAAACCATAATAATACTGTTTCTAATACATCTATATCACTGACTTTATTTCCTGTAGCCATATTGTTTTCAGGATTATATTCCATAAAATGTGATCTTATACCAGGTGAACCATTAATCTCTAAGATATAATACTTACCACCTATTTTACAATGATCTACACCACAATAATGTGCCCCACTGGTTCTTGCAGCGTTGACTACTAATTCTTTTTCTTCATCTGATAGTTTATATGGTAAAGTTTCTGCACCTAAATGTACATTATTTCTAAATTCTTTTTTGTCTACTTTCTTTCTTTCTGCACTTGCAATGATCTTATTACCAACTAATAAAGTTCTAATATCTGATTTTAGTTCAAAATATTCTTGTATAAGAAGATCAGCATCAAACTTCCATAAAGATTGAACTACTGATGTTAATGAACTCATATCATTTACTTTTGAAACACCGATACCTTGAGTACCTTTTAGTGTTTTTATTATGACTGGAAATTTACCACCAACTTTTTTATGTGCATCTTCTACACTCTTAATATTATTAATAATTGATGTTCTTGGTACAGGTATATTGTTTCTTTCTAATGCAACAGTTGATGCCATTTTATTATCACATAATAACATAGCTTCTAAATCATTTATAAGAAAGAATCCAATTGTTTGTAATGATGATACTAAAGCCTGTGATGTAAGATTTTTAATTGCACCAGCTCTTACAAATACTAAAGAGTCATGCATATTAATTGTGACGTCTTTATCTTCACCATCTATATTTTTAATTAATACTTCTCCAATATCAATATCACTAGAAGCAATGTAAGCTTCCTTGACATCTACCATAGTGTGTGATATATTATATTTCTTAGATAGTTTTTGTACAATATCTGCAAAGGTACCTTCTTCGTCACCCAAGCCGAGTATAACCACATGCAATTTTTGCATTTCTTTTTTATCTACTTTTTCTACTAAAAATTCGTTGAACCTTTCCATTCTTTCTCAAACCAAATATTGCCTTCTTCGTCTTTTATATATTTATCTTTATTTATACTACCATCTTCAATAAAACCAAATGGAAGCATATCATCTTGTATAGCCTTTAATCTTTCTTGATATAACATATTTTTCATATCAATATTAGTTAATGATTCAAATATATCTGTTGTCACAAACCATGAAAATAAAACCAAATTCATCATTAGATCATCATGGTTAGGTGGGAGTGCCATCCAACTTGCACCTCTTGATACAAAGGTACTCATCTCAACTATTGTTTGTGCATCATGTATCTTGATTTTATTTTGCTCAATTAAATCTTTTACAGTAGAACAACCTATTCGCTTTACTCTTTTGGTCATTGTCGCCCCTAAAGCGTTGGCTTTTACTGTAGATTCAACAAACATGTTTTCATATTCTAAATCATAATATAAACCATTACAAACTACACTCCCTTGATCGTTGCTTTCAATAATAACATATGCATTATTATATGTCTTTGCATATTTGTATATTATATCAGGTAATAACATAGGTGATATATTATTATCACGAAACACACATACTTGTTCAAAAGGCTTTTCTGATACGTCTATAATATTAAATGTACTATAGTCTTGTGCCTTACCTTTTGAGACATCAACCGTCATCACATATTCATGGCCTTCTTTTGGCTGTTCGTATATGTATGTGTTTTCTTTAAAAAATTCTGGATCACGACTTTGTTGCGCTAATAATGAATTTGCATTAATAAGAGTATTTCCTCTTCCATGAAATGTATTACCAAACTCTTGTTCAAATTGTAATTCAGAAGTATTTGCTATTGTTTCTTTTTTCCAGGTTTTATTTCTTCCTGGTACATCCCACCAATCAACTCTAAATGGTTTAAATTCATTAGTACCTTGTGAAGCTCCTTCCCATAATTTATGATAGACATTACCTATACCATTAGCAGTCGAACAAATTATAATTTGTGTATCTTT
>VTLG01013682.1_pt1 | contig 12127 bp, 4 predicted proteins | sample 4694571 | NCBI WGS metagenome assembly VTLG01 (sample SAMN12604809, study PRJNA352737) | marine metagenome | biome: ENVO:00000447; feature: ENVO:00000209|ENVO:00000569|ENVO:01000036; material: ENVO:00002151; isolation source: viral sequences binned using virsorter ... | reverse complement strand
ATTATTACCCGGAAGAAGTATAAAACTGAAAAAAGAGTCTCTAAGATTTACATGCTCTAAGAATAACTATGCAACTCAACACAAATATCCAAGAGAAGGAGATCCATATTTTGATGGAACACCAGTCGTTGGTGTTGCGAGCGCAACTCAATTTACAATTAATGTTGGTGTATCAACTGTTCCAACACAATATGTCTCTGGTGGATTTATTCAACCAGCATTGATCGCACCAAGAGCAAACAACAATTCAGCAAGTAAACAAGATCCAGCGTTTGATGGTGCTTCAGTATTAAGAGTTTTGAGTGCGACTGAATTTGAAATCAATAGTGGAATATCAACAAGGGCTCATCTTTATGCAAGAGGTGGAAGAGTTGATCAACTTACTAAGATTGTCATTGATGAACCATTATCATACAGTGATATTCCCCTTGTCTATAGTGGTAGTTCACCCGGTATTGGTGGAACTGAAGCAAGAGCAGATGTAGTTGTAAGTCAAGGATCAACCGTGATTGACTTTAAGATTACAAATCTTGGATTTGGTTATGGTGTAAATCAGATATTGACACTTCCTTTAGCTGGTATTGACACATATTTCTCCTCTGTTGGTATCCCAACAACAGCAAGTGCAAATTTTGAAGAATATGAGTTGACTGTTAATCAAGTTGACAGTGATCAATTTACAGGATGGGCAGTGGGACAATTACAAGTTCTTGATAATTTCTCAAATCTATTTGATGGATCAAGAAGAACATTCCCCATATCAGTGGGTGGTGATGCATTGTCAATACAATCTAGACCCGGATCTTTAGTGAAAGTTGAGGATACATTATTTGTATTCATAAATGATATTCTACAAATACCCGGTGAATCTTATTCATTCCCCGGTGGAGCAACAATAACATTTGATGAACCACCTAAAGCAGAGGATACTTTAAAAATATTATTCTATAGGGGAACAGGTGGTGCTGATGTTGTTGATAGAGATGTAATTCAAACAGTAAAAGTTGGTGATACACTAACACTTGGTTATCATGATACTCTTGATCAAAAAGATTGGTTACAAGAAAATGAGAGAAGTGTCGTTGAAATTACATCATCAAATTCTGTTGATACAAATGCGTATGATGGCCCCGGTGTTTTTGAAGATACTAGAGAGAAGAGACCTGTCAAATGGACAAAACAAACTGAAGATCTTTTTATTGAGGGTAAAATTGTAAGTAAGAGTCGTGAATTATATGATGGAAGAATATTCCCAACTACAAATTTAATACAATCTGTTGGTGTTGGATCGACAGTTGTATATGTAAGTAATTTAAGACCATTTTTCAACGCTAAAAATGAAAACCTTGTTAATACTGATTTCCAAAAAGATATTGTCATACTTAACAATTCAGAAAGAGTCGCTGCTGCTGCAACTGCAGTTGTGTCTGCTGCTGGAACTATTACATCAGTTGTAATATCAGATGGTGGTAAAGGATATACAAGTGCTCCAACTGTTACAATTCAAAATCCAGTTGGACTTGGAACCACTGCTCGTGCTGAAGCGACTGCAACTATTGCTAACGGTTCTGTAAATGCAATTACGGTTGGTGTTCAATCTGGAATTGGATATACAGGAACCAATCCTCCTGTTGTGTTAATAGGTGCTCAACCAACCTTGAAAGAATCAAATACTGTTGTATCTTTCACTGGTGATAGTGGTGTAATTAGCGGTATCGCAATTACAACTGTTGGTGGTATTACTCATCCTACAATTCAATTGGATTTAGTCATTCCATATGATTCAGATTTAAGAAACTCTGATATAACACAAGGTGGAACAAATGCAATTACAGAATCTGCTATTGCAGCTGGTGATTACTTTGTAATCAAGAACTCAAATGTTGGTTCTGCGAGATCTTCCATGGATTATGATGATGATAGTATCGTTGGTATCGGAACAACCTTTATAGATAATGTGTATCGTGTTGCTGCCGTATCAGGTGTCACAACTGATGCTGTGGGATTCGGACAAACTGGTTTAACAAGAGTTATCGTTAGTATCGCAAATACTGCTGGACTCGTTGGACTTGCAAATAGCACCTACTATGGTGACTATAGTTTCGGAAGAATTGTAATGTCTGAACGTAATGTTTCTCGTGCTTATACAGTAAACACATCTAACGGTGTTACTGGAATCGAGACTGGTGTTATCTTAACAAGAAAGGCTTCCTTAAAAGTAGGAAGTTATACCACATAAATAACTAAAAAATTATAAAATAAATGTCTGCCATAATAACTGACCAGATAAGAATATTAAATGCGAAGAATTTTGTAGCTGGAGTATCTTCATCATCTAATTCTTATTATACTTTTGTTGGTTTGACTGAGCCGACAAAAATTCAAGCAACATGGAATAATAATCCCCCTGCACCTATTGATAGTTTCAATGATCAAAATGATTATTATGATACGATGATAGCTTTGAAAAAAGTGACATCTAGTGATGTAAAACAAGTTGTAAGAAAAAATAGTTGGACTTCTGGAACTACATATGATTATTATAGACCGGATTATAGCATAAACAATCCACCAAAAAATGGACAAGGAACAACTTTATATAATGCGACTTACTTCGTTGTAAATAGTGATTTTAGAGTTTATATTTGTCTTGAAAATGGTACGAGTCCGGAAAATCCAGATGGTAAACCATCTCTTGACGAACCAACATTTACAGATCTAGAACCAAAGGCAGCTGGTTCAAGTGGTGATGGATATATTTGGAAATACCTTTACACAATCAAACCGTCAGAACTTGTTAAGTTTGATTCAACAGAATACATGCCTGTTCCATCTGATTGGTCAACTGGAAGTGATAACTCTTCTGTCAGGGATAATGCTGTCGATGGTGGTATCAAAGTAGTCGTCATTCAAAATAGGGGGGTTGGATTAGGAACTGCAAATAGAACATATACAAGAGTTCCAATCAAAGGTGATGGAAGTGGTGCTGAATGCACAGTGACCGTTAATGCTGATCAAAAAATTGGTTCAGTAACTGTCACTAATCAAGGATCTGGATATACTTTTGGAACTGTTGATATTGTTGCAGGTGGTTTACCAAGACCTGATTCGTATCCTCAACTTGATGTTATCATACCACCTCAAGGCGGTCACGGTAAAGACATCTATAAAGAATTAGGTGCATCAAATGCACTTGTATATTCAAGGATTGAAAATGATCCTGAAAATCCAGATTTCATCACCGGTAATGAAATATCAAGAATTGGAATTATCGAAAACCCTCAAGCATTTGGATCATCAGCGTTACTATCACTAGATAAAGCTAGTGCAGCATATGCGTTGAGGTTAACTGGAACTGGTTATAGTTCTGCAACATTCACACCAGACTCTATAATTACTCAAACAACTGGAACAGGAGTTACAGCTATAGGAAAAGTGCTTGGATATGATCAAGTGACAGGTGTTTTAAAATATTGGCAGGATAGGACTATGGCAGGTTTTACAACAGTTGGTGTTGGAACCACTGCTCCCATTCATGGATTTAATTCTGATAGATTTACTGCTAATATATCTGATGGTGGTAGTTTTAGTATAGTTCCAAACAACGGTTCTACAACGTTAGCGATTCAAACTTCATTTAGCGGTCTATCAACCTCAATAAATAATAAGACATATTATCTTGGTCAAACATTTACTAATGGAGTGTCAAACCCAGAGGTTAAAAAATACTCTGGTAATATAATATACGTTGATCATCGACCAGCTATCACTCGTTCTTCTAACCAAAAAGAAGATATTAAAGTTATATTGCAATTCTAATCACTCATGGCTCAAACAACTAATCTAAACGTATCGCCATATTTTGACGATTTTAATGCAGATGACAATTATTATAAAGTATTGTTTAAACCGGGATTACCGGTTCAAGCAAGAGAATTAACTGGTTTACAATCAATATTACAAAATCAAATTGCAAAATTTGGTCAACATGTGTTTAAAGAGGGTGCTAAAGTCATACCCGGAAACACAACATATTTTAGAGATTATAGTTGTATAGAATTAAACAATGAATATCTTGGTATAACTGTAGAGTCTTATATTAATCAGTTATTGAATCGAAAAATAGTTGGATTAACATCTGGTGTTAGCGCGACTATTGTTAAAATTTTAAGTTCATCAGAATCAGAGAGGGATAATCTTACAATTTATGTAAAATATGATTCATCAGGTGTTAGTAATATTAACAAAAGATTTATTGATGGTGAAACATTTGCTGCTGATGTTGACATAGTTTCAGGGCCTGAAAATAGTTCATTTATTCCAAGGGGAGAGTCTTTTGCATCTGCAATATCAACCAACGCAACCTCTACTGGAGCATCATACTCAGTTTCGGAGGGAGTTTATTTTGTTAGAGGTACATTTGTTAATGTCCCAACACAAACACTTATACTAAGTCAATATTCAAATACTCCAACAGGTAGAATAGGATTAAGAATTTTAGAAGAAACAATAAATTCTGATGAAGATGAGAATCTAACAGATAATTCAAAAGGATTTAATAATTTTGCTGCTCCCGGAGCTGATCGTTTAAAAATAACATGTAATTTATTTTTTAAAGGAATAGATGATTTAAATGATGATGATTTTGTTGAACTTGCATCTGTAAGGGATGGTGAATTAAGAAATAGACTAACATCTTCAGATTATAATCTTCTTGATGATGAGTTAGCTCGAAGAACTTTTGCAGAATCTGGAGATTATACAACAAGACCTTTTTCAGTGAGTGTTAGAGAATCTTTAAATGATCAACTTGGAAATAACGGTGTTTATAATGAAGGTCAGTCAACAGAGGGTGGTTTAATAGCTGATGAAGATTTAGCATTATTTCAAGTATCATCAGGTAAGGCATTTGTAAGGGGTTATGAAATTGAAAAAACAAATTCAAGTTATCTGGATGTTTTAAAACCAAGAACCTCTAAAACATTAAAAGGCAAAAGAATAAATTATAATACTGGTGCGACTCTCAGATTGAATAATATAAAAGGATCACCAGAAGTTGGTATTGGAAATACATTTGTCGTTAGTTTAAGGGATCAAAGACATATTGGACTACCAGTTAATTCTGGTATTGCGACTGGAAAAGAAATAGGTCTTGCTAGAGTTTATGATTTTGCCTTAGAATCTGGATCATACAATGCGACAAATGGAAATATTAATGAGTATGATGTTTCCTTATATGATGTTCAAACGTTCACTGAGGTTACTTTAAATACGAATCACACACTTTCAACTCCAGTTTTTGTTGAAGGTAAATTTAGTGGTGCTACAGGATTTTTAAGATCATCAGTATCAAATAGCACATCATTAACTTTGTATGAAACACAAGGTGATATCATACCTAATGAACCACTTATTTTCAATGGTATAGAAAATGGAAGAGTTGCATTAGCAATAACATCTTTTGGTGTATCCGACGTTAAATCACTTTTTGCTGGCCCAACATTAGGATTAGATGGAAATGTTGGAGCTGCACAAAGTTTTGTAAGTGATGTAGTGCAGAGAGATCAATTTATATTTGGAAATGCAGTTATAACAGAGGTTAATGGATCAACTGGTTTGAGCACAATTACAAGTTCAAATTCTCAATTCCCCGGTAAACTTAAAGTAGGAAATTTATTGAGTTTTGGTGGTTTAGATAGTGATTTAAAATCTATAGTACGAGTTACTGAAGTAGGAACAAGTAGTATTTCTGTGACAGGAGTTGCAACTGTTACTGGTGTTAATGAAGGTCAATTACCAAAACAAGGAACAACTGGTGTGACTACATCATCCACTGGTGGTAATTTCTTTAATGCATCTGATCTAACATTGATAACAACTCCAATTGAAAAATCTGATGATAATAGTTTGTTTACACAGTTACCAAAAGATAATATATCAGATGTTGACATATCAAATGCAACTTTAAATATAAGAAAAACATTTGATGTAACCATTGATGCCTCTGATAATCAAATGAGTGCTGCTGTTTCTGCTGGAACTAATGAAACATTTTTACCTTTTGATGAAGAGAGATATTCATTAGTAAGAAAATACGATGGAGTTACTGAAGTTTTAACATCAGATAAATTTACATTTACTAATGGAAACGGATCATTACAAATTAAAAATGTTGGATCTGATCTATCAGCTGATCAAGGAGCAACTTTAGTTGCTACACTCGCAAAAACAAATCCAAAAGCCAAAGTAAAAAGAAAACAGAGAGTAAACACCCTTAATATTACAAAATCAAGAATCGAAGGGTCGGGGACAGGTGGAACCACTCTTAATGATGGATTAGAGTTTGGTAGTTTTCCTTTTGGAACTCGTGTGCAAGACAAAAAAATATCATTAAACACTCCAGATGTTCTAAAAGTATTAGGTATATTTGAATCGACCAATACGAGTGATGCTTCTGCACCAAAAATTACTTTATCATCTATAAACAGTGCTGCTGGTAAAACAACAGATATGATAATTGGTGAAAAAGTTCGTGGAAATACAACTGGTGCGATAGGTATATACGCTGAAAGAATAAGTGATACACAAATATCCTTTGTTCCTTTAAATGAAATTGATTTGAAAGAAGATGAAAGTGTTACATTCTTAGAATCAAATATTCAAGCTATTGTTAACACGATTGATGTTCCTAGTAGAAATGTCACATTTAACTATAAATTTAATAGTGGACAAAATCTCTCCTTTTATGATTATGGATTCATACAAAGAGACAAAGATGCTGACCCTCCAAGTAAAAGATTAAAAGTATATTTTACAAATGCGTATTTTGAATCTTCAGATGATGGTGATGTTACAATTAAAAATTCATACGATAGTTTTGATTACAATGACGATATTCAAACAGTTGATGGAGTAAGAAACACTGATGTTATTGACATAAGACCAAGAGTTTCAAATTACACTGTATCTGAAAGCACTAGATCACCACTTGAATTTTTAGGAAGAACATTTAACTCATCAGGTAGTTCTGCTTCAAATGTCCTTGCTTCAGATGAGTCTATGCTTGTAGATTTTTCATTCTTCTTAGGAAGAGTGGATAAAATTTACTTAACAAAATATGGTTCATTAATTGTGTCTCAAGGAACACCGGGAGAGGATCCAGATAAACCAGTTCCGATTGACGATTCATTAGAAATAGCAGAGATAAAACTACCTGCATACTTATATGATGTATCCGATGCTAAATTATCCTTTTTGAAGCATAAAAGATATCGAATGAAAGATATCCGCAAACTAGAAGAAAGAATTAAAAATTTAGAATACTACACGTCACTATCATTATTAGAGACAACAACTGCAAATTTATTTGTAACTGATGAAAATGGATTAAATAAATTTAAATCTGGTTTCTTTGTTGATAATTTTACGTCATTTACTCCACAAGAGGAATCAATAAAGATTAAGAACAGTATTGATAGTTTCCAAAAAGAAGTTAGACCATCTCATTATACAAATGCCATAGATTTGCAGTTAGGGCCTGTTGAGGGACAAAATAATATATTTAATGGTGCAGATCCAGAGGGAACTAATATTAAAAAAACTGGTAATATAATCAGTCTAGATTATGATGAAACAGTATATTTAAGTCAACCATTTGGAACTAGATCTGAAAGTGTTACTCCATTTATACTTAATTTCTGGACTGGATCATTAGATTTAACTCCAGCATCTGACACTTGGGTTGATACTGTTAGATTAGATCCAAAAATTATTCCAACTGAGGGAAATTTTTCAAGTGTAGTTGCCGAGGCTGAGCAAAGAGGATTCGATCCTCAAACTGGTTTAACAGATACTGTTTGGGGTGGTTGGCAAACTGTTTGGACAGGGGTGGAGCAAACTTCTCATATTCATACCAGAAATAGGACTGTCATGGGAAGAAGAGGCGGTAGACGAGCTCTTTTCCTTGAAACACGAGAAGAAGGTACAATAACAAGAACAGATATAGGAACTTCTACCAGACAGGGAACAAGAGAATTAATTACAGAAACGTTTGATCAAGAATCTCTTGGAGATAGAACAATAAGTAAAGAAGCGATCACTATAATGAGATCAAGAAACGTTACTTTTGAAGGTAAAGGTTTCAAACCACAATCAAAATTGTTTGCGTTCTTCGATGGTATTAATGTAACTAAATACTGCTTCCCTAAACTTATTGAAATATCAATGAAGTCTGGCGTATTTCAAGTTGGAGAAACTGTAACAGGAACAATTCAAACAAACTTTACAGGAAACAGAACAAAAACTGTAAAGTTTAGAGTTGCAAATTCAAATCATAAAGAGGGGCCATTTAACGCACCAACAAGGGTATATGTCAAGAATCCATATACAACCAGCACAGCAGTTTCCGCATTAGAAACATACTCAGGTACTCCCGGATTTGTTCAGTTAACTGGAGCATCTGCATCCATAATACCATCTTCATACTCATCAACATCAACTACTTTAAACGTAGATTTGGTTTCATTAGCGGAACAACCCCAAGGAGATTTCTTTGGTAACGTTGAAAGTGGAATGACACTGAAAGGAGGGACATCGGGTGCTGAAGCTGAAGTAGCAGATGTAAGATTAATCTCTGATTATGCTTCTTCACTACAAGGAAGTTTCTTCATACCAGATCCAAATGTTGATACGAATCCTAAATTTGAAACTGGTAAAAAGGAATTTGTTCTCATAGATGACGATCAAAACAGATCATCTGAGGCATCAACTTTCGCTACTGATACTTTTGAATCATCTGGTATAATTGAGACTGTCCAAGAAAATATATTATCAGTTAGAAATGCAAAAGTTGAAACAGTAAGTGTCTCTGAATCAAGAGAGGCAAGAAGATCAGAGACAACTCGTGTTGATAGAACTATATCAAGAAGATTTCTTAGAATGGCAAGAAGATGCGATCCTCTTGCTCAGTCTTTCTTTGTAAATGAAAATAGTGGTGTATTTTTAACAAGTTGTGAAGTTTATTTTGAAACTGTGGATGATGGAGGTATCCCCGTCCAACTTGACATAAGAACAATGAAATTGGGAACACCAACTCAAGAAGTTCTTCCATTTTCTCAAATCAATTTAGATCCTGATCAAATATCAACTTCTACGAACGGAACTGTTGCAACCAAATTTACTTTTAAATCACCGGTTTATCTGTCACCGGGAACTGAATATTGCATATGTATGTTATCTTCATCAGCTAAATATAGAGTCTTTATATCAAGGGTTGGTGAAAATGATTTAGTAACTGATGAGTTCGTTTCAAATCAACCAACTTTAGGGTCATTATTCAAGTCACAAAACGCATCAACATGGGAACCAAGTCAATGGGAAGATTTGAAGTTTGTTTTAAATAGAGCAGAATTTGTCTCTCAAGGAACGATTGAGATTTATAACCCAATATTATCTGAGGGTAACAAACAGATTCCAGTATTGATGCCTGATTCTATAAATCCAATATCTAAGAAAATTAGAATAGGTATATCATCAGCATTTAGTGGTAAAGCAAATGATGTTCATCCAAATATTGGTAATACAATTTCTCAAGATAACTCAGAGGCAACTGGTAACTTAGTTGCAACTGCTGGTATTGCAACTGGAACATTGACTGTATCTAGAGTAGGTTTAGGATATACCCCCGCGAATGGAACTGCTGGTGGTAGTGGACAAACTGTTACAGGTGTGGCTCTTACAACAGTGACAGGTAGTGGTCGAGATGCAGAGGCAACAGTTGTTTATAATGAGGGATCTGTGGTTTCAGCAACAATTACTGGTGGTGGTGCAGGTTATTCAGTAGGTGATGTTTTAGGAATATCAACAGATTTGGGTATTAATGCAAGACTAACAGTTGCATCCATTGGTAGCACAAGTGAATTAGTTCTTGATAATGTTCAAGGTGAATTTGCAGTGGGTTCTGGAAACTTACTGTTCGCAGGTGCTGTGGCAGGTGTTACAAGTGCAATAACTGGTGCTGGTGGAGATACAGGTGCTTCAATTCCTACAAGTGGTATAACAACGGTGAGTGATGGTCTTCATATCCTTGTTAATCACAAAAATCATGGAATGCATCATATTAATGATAGAGTTACAATCTCTGGTGTTGAGGGTGATGTTACACCACAAAAACTTACTGTTTCATATGCTAACAATTCAACTGCTGCAATAACAGTTGATAGCGTTGGAATATTTACATCTTTTGAAAATGTTGCTGTGGCTGCAACTAACCCCGGTTACATTAAAATAAGAGATGAAATAATCAAGTACACAGGAACTTCTGGTAATACATTAACTGGAATTACAAGACAACAAGATTCAACTCTTGCTAAAAATTATATTGTTGGAGATTTAGTTACTAAGTATGAATTAAGTGGTGTTTCACTACGTAGAATTAATTTAACTCACAATTTTAGTGATGTCACAGATTCAAATCCATTTACACTAGACTCTTATAAAGTAAAACTTGATATGGGTGCTAATGGTATTGGAAGGAGCACGACGACAGCAGCTAGTTTCCCACCACGTCTATTTTTAGATCAATCTAAATCTACAGGTGGTGTAAATATCAAGGCAACACAAAATATGCCTTTCCAATTAATTACACCAATAGTTCAGAATGTTACAGTTCCGGGAACAAATTTAAGTGCAACAATCAAAACTGTAAGTGGAACAAGTATTAATGATGGATCAGGATCTGGTGCCGATATACCATTTACAGTTCAAGAAGTTGAAGATGTGGCACTAAATGAAATAAATTACCTTAACTCGCCAAGAATAATCGCATCAAGAGTTAACGAAACCAATAACTCCAGTATTACAGTTCTCCCCGGTGATAGATCATTTAACATGAGTTTGAATTTAAATTCAGACAATACTTTATTATCACCCGTTATTGATACGGAAAGAATAACTGCAGTCTTGACATCAAACCGTATTGATAAACTTGTTTCAAACTTCGCTACTGATAGTCGTGTGGATACATTAGAGGATGATCCCTCATCCACTCAGTATATTTCCAAAGAAAATATTCTAGAAACATCAGCAACATCAATTAAAATAATTGTTGATGCTCATGTGAATGATTATAGCGATGTGAGAGCATTTTACGCTATCTCTCAAACACCCGGAACTGATCCAATATTTGTTCCATTCCCCGGTTTTGAAAATTTAAATGAAAGGGGTCAAATTATTTCTGTTGAAAATAGTAATGGAAAACCTGATGTATTAGTTCCATCATCTCAAATAAGAGGATTTCATCCAGATGATCTTCAATATAAAGAGTTGACATTTACAGCAAATGATCTTCAAGCGTTTAAATCTTTTAGAATTAAATTTGTCATGACATCAACTAACCAGGCTTACGTTCCTAGAATCGCAAGTCTTAAAGTCATAGCTCTTGCATAATGGAATTTATTAAAGTAAAAGATAATGAACATTTGATAAAAAATACTAAATCAAATTTCATTGTAAATACAAACAAATCTGAGTATGATGAGTACATCGCTCGTCGTAAACTTAAACAAAGTGAAAAACAAAAAGTTGAAAATATTGAAAGAGATATATCAACTCTTAGAAATGAAATTACTGAAATCAAAGACATGTTAAGGAGTCTGGTTAATGGCAACTAAAAAAATTACTTTTGATCCAGAGGCAGGAGTTGCATATCCATGTGACTTGATAATGAATGTTGGTGCTGATTTTAGTGCGACTTTTAATGTTGTTGACACAGCAAATACTGGATTTAATTTTTCAACAACTAACTCTGTTGGATTGAATACTGTGAGTGGTTGGACAGGATCATCTCAGATGACAAAAAGTACAGCGATTGGATCAACTGCTTTCCCAGTGGCTACATTTTCAGTTGGTATCGACACAACCCCATCAAGTGGGTATGGATTAACTATATCATTAGGATCAACTGCCACAAGGAGTATTAATGCAGGTAGATATGTGTATGATGTTTTAGTGGGATCAGGCATGACAGTGTATCGAATTGTAGACGGAAATATACTTGTAAGAGGTGGTGTATCTTCTGCACCCTAAATATTGACAGAGGTATAGTATAAATGGCTCAACCATCAAGTAG
>VTLG01005536.1_pt1 | contig 12130 bp, 8 predicted proteins | sample 4694571 | NCBI WGS metagenome assembly VTLG01 (sample SAMN12604809, study PRJNA352737) | marine metagenome | biome: ENVO:00000447; feature: ENVO:00000209|ENVO:00000569|ENVO:01000036; material: ENVO:00002151; isolation source: viral sequences binned using virsorter ... | reverse complement strand
ATAAAATGAATGCAGCTAAAGAATTACTAGATAGAACAGGTTTGATAAAAACAGAGAAGGTACAAGTAGAAGCATCAGGTGGTGTTATGCTTATGCCAACAAAAAAACCTACTGAAGAAGATGACGACTAGAAGTGCAGGTAAGTGGGAGTTACCACAACCAACAGATATTAAAGAAGACAATGAATGGATTTCTATTCCAAGAATTGCACGAACTATACCTTTTGGTTACATAAAAAATAATGAAGACCCTAATTTATTAAATCCTGTTCAAAATGAATTAGATAAATTAGAGTTAGCAAGAAAATATATTAAACAATATTCATATAGAGAAGTAGCTAATTGGCTGACAAAACAAACAGGTAGATATATTTCTCATGTAGGATTACGTAAAAGATTACAGGATGAGCAAAAACGTAAGAACAAAGCTAGAAGCCTACGCAAGTGGGCAGAGTATGCAGAAAAGGCGATCTCCAAGGCGAAAGAAATCGAAGAAAGTAGAACAGGAGCAACGTCTTAAAGTAGATAATACATTTTTAGATGAAGTAGAAAAACCTATTGAAGAAGAAAGAAATATAGTTTTTCAACCTAATAAAGGTCCTCAAACAGAGTTTCTTGCTGCATCTGAAAGAGAAGTTTTATATGGGGGTAGTGCAGGTGGTGGTAAATCATTTGCCATGTTAGCAGACCCTTTAAGATATATGGGTCACTCACAATTTAGTGGATTACTCTTACGACATACTACAGAAGAATTAAGAGAACTTATATTTAAATCTCAAGAGTTATACCCAAAAGTATGGAAAGGTATAAAGTGGTATGAAAGAAAAATGCAGTGGGTAGCACCATCAGGTGCAAGACTGTGGATGTCATATCTTGATAGAGATGAAGATGTTATGCGTTATCAAGGTTTGGCTTTTAGTTGGATAGGTTTTGATGAATTAACACAATGGGCAACTCCTTTTGCTTGGAACTATATGCGTTCTCGTTTACGTTCTACAGCATCTGATTTACCTATATTTATGAGAGCAACAACAAACCCCGGAGGTGTAGGACATCATTGGGTTAAAAAAATGTTTATAGACCAAGCACCTTATGGAAAGGCATTTGATGCAACAGATATTGAAACGGGAGAAGTTCTTAAATACCCAGCAGGACACAGAAGAGCTGGGAAATCTTTATTCAAAAGGAGATTTATTCCTGCAAGATTATCTGACAATCCTTACCTCGCAGAAAGTGGAGACTATGAAGCAATGCTACTTTCCCTTCCTGAACAACAAAGAAGACAACTCTTGGAGGGGGATTGGGATATTAAAGAAGGTGCAGCGTTTACTGAATTTGATAGGAACGTACACGTTGTTGAACCATTTGATATACCTAGTAATTGGGTTAAGTTTAGGTCTTGCGACTATGGTTATGGGTCATATTCGGGTGTTGTTTGGTTTGCTGTTTCACCTGCTGAACAACTTATTGTATATCGTGAGTTATACGTTTCAAAAGTTTTGGCAACGGATTTAGCAGATCAAATATTAGATTTAGAAGCTGAAGATGGCAATATAAAATATGGAGTATTAGACTCTAGTTTGTGGCATAAACGAGGTGATACAGGTCCTTCACTCGCTGAACAAATGATTTCTAGAGGTTGTCGTTGGAGACCTTCAGATAGAAGTAGAGGTTCTAGAGTTGCAGGTAAAAATGAATTACATAGAAGATTACAAGTTGATGAATTTACAGAAGAACCTAGATTAGTATTTTTTGAAAATTGTGTAAATATGATATCACAAATACCATCTATACCTTTAGATAAAAAGAATCCTGAAGACGTAGATACAAAAGCAGAAGACCACTTATATGATGCTTTACGTTATGGTATAATGTCAAGACCTCGATTTAGTGTATTTGACTATGATCCACATGGTAGACCCTCAACAGGTATGCCAGTAGCAGATGCAACATTTGGATATTAAAGGATAAATTATGGCAGAAGAAGAAATAATGATTGAAGATGATGCTATTGCACTTGAAGATGGCGAAACAATAGAAGCAGATTCATCAGGTATAATACCATTTATTATGGAAAAATATCATCGTGCTGATAAATACAGAGAAAATGATGAAACTAGATGGTTAAGAGCATATAGAAATTATAGAGGTTTATATGGTTCTGACGTACAGTTTACAGAAGCAGAAAAATCTAGAGTATTTATAAAAGCAACAAAGACTAAAACTCTTGCAGCATATGGTCAAATAGTAGATGTATTATTTGCTAATAATAAGTTTCCGTTAAATATTGAACCTACAGAATTACCTGAAGGTGTAGTTGCTGATGTACATTTTGATCCAGCAGAACCTGAACAGATTAAAAACGAAATAGACTTAACATCACCTTATGGTTTTGCAGGAGATGGAAAAGAACTACCAGCAGGTGCTACAGAAAAAACATTAAGAGAAAAATTAGGACCCTTAAAAAATAAACTAGAAGATATTGATGGTTTAAAAGAAGGTGCTGGTACTACTCCAACATCTGTTACTTTTAGTCCTGCTATGGTTGCAGCAAAAAGTATGGAAAAGAAAATACATGATCAATTACAAGAATCAGGTGCTAATAAACATTTAAGAAGTACAGCTTTTGAAATGGCTTTATTTGGAACTGGAGTAATGAAAGGACCTTTTGCTGTTGATAAAGAATATCCTAATTGGAATGAGCAAGGAGAATATAGTCCAGTATTTAAAACTGTACCTCAAGTAAATCATGTATCTGTGTGGAATTTTTATCCAGACCCTGATGCAAATAATATGGATGAAGCAACATATGTAATTGAAAGACATAAAATGTCAAGAAGTCAATTACGTAGTTTAAAACGTAGACCACATTTTAGAGATATTGCAATAGATGAAGCTATAGAAGAGGGAGAAAATTATACGAAAGAATCTTGGGAAGATGATTTGTCTGACTATGCACCTGAATATGGAATTGAAAGATATGAAGTTCTTGAATATTGGGGAATGTGTGACACTGAAATATTAAAAGAGCAAGGTGTAGATATACCAAAAGAATTAAGAGATTTTGATGAGTTACAAATAAACTCATGGATTTGTAATGGTAAATTATTAAGAATGGTTTTAAATCCATTTAAACCTTCTAAAATACCATATATGGCATCACCATATGAATTAAATCCATATTCATTTTTTGGTGTTGGTATAGCTGAAAATATGGATGATACTCAAACACTAATGAATGGATTTATGAGAATGGCTGTAGATAATGCAGTATTATCAGGTAATATGCTAATAGAAGTAGATGAAACAAATTTAGTTCCGGGACAAGACTTATCTGTATATCCGGGAAAAATATTTAGAAGACAAGGCGGCGCTCCCGGTCAAGCAATATTTGGTACAAAGTTTCCAAATGTTTCAGGTGAAAATTTACAGTTGTTTGATAAAGCAAGGCAATTGGCTGATGAGTCAACTGGTTTACCTTCATTTTCTTATGGTCAAACAGGTATTACGGGTGTAGGTAGAACTGCTAGTGGTATATCTATGTTAATGAATGCTGCAAGTGGTAGTATAAAAACTGTTATTAAAAATGTAGACGACTATTTATTAAGACCTTTAGGCGAGGGTTTATTTAGATTTAATATGCAGTTTGATTTTAACCCTGATATAAAAGGTGATTTAGAAGTTAAAGCAAGAGGAACAGAAAGTCTTATGGCAAATGAAGTAAGAAGTCAAAGACTAATGCAATTTTTACAAGTTGCAAGTAATCCTGCTCTTGCACCTTTTGCTAAATTTCAATATGTTATTAGAGAAATAGCTAAAGCCTTAGATTTAGACCCTGAAAAAGTTACTAATAATATGAATGATGCAGCAATACAAGCAGAACTAATGAAAGGTTTTCAACAACCTGCACAACAACAACAAAAACCACCAGCGGGAGCAAACCCAGCTGACCCAACAGGATCAGGTGGTGGAACAATAGGAGTGGGTCAAGCACCTACTCCGGGAGAGCAAGGATTTACAGGAGATAATAAACCAAGTGGACAAGAAATTAATCAGCCAACTCAAACCCCTAGTGAGCAACAGCCACCTATGGGAAGCATTCAGTAGTTATATTGATTCTTTAGTTGAGCAACAACAAAAAGCATTAGAGCAAACCGATAACAGTATAATGATGTATAGGTCGCAAGGTGCTATTGGTGCATTACGTAGATTAAAACTTATAAGGAATATTATAAATGAGTAATTTTAAAGTTAAAAAAACAGAAAATGGAATTGTAGCTACGCAAGGGGATATGACAGAAACAGAAAGTAAGAATATAAAAAAAAGGTTAAAAAAATCTAGTAAAATGAATACTGAAGAATCTATGAAATCTGCAATGGATGCTTTAGAAAAAGAATCAGAAGCTAAAAAAGAATTTTTAAAATTACAAAATATGTTTGCTAAAGGTTCTTCTTTTATGAAAGAAAATTATTCTACACAAGAAATAAAAAAATTTATGGATAGGTATAAAATGTTAAAAGATTTATATAGTTTTAAAGAGGGTGGTTTAACAAAACAAATGGAAATGTTTGACGAAGGTGGACTTAAAGACGAGGGTGGAGAAAAAGACCCTATATCAGGTAATGATGTTCCTGTAGGTTCAACTAAAAAAGAAGTTCGAGATGATATACCTGCACAATTAAGTGAAGGTGAGTTTGTATTTCCTGCTGATGTAGTTAGATACTTAGGTTTAGATTTTTTAATGAAGTTAAGACAAAAAGCTAAAGCAGGTTTAAAACGTATGGAAGAAATGGGTCAGATGGGTAATTCAGAAGAAGCTACATTACCTGATGATATACCTTTTACACTTGATGATTTAGATGTTGAAGAAGATGGTAGACTTAATTTTTCTGAAGGTGGTATTGCAGATGAAGAAGCAGGAGTATTTGGTAAACCTACAGATACAGAAGATGATGAAGATGATGAAGCATCTTTTCAAGACTTAGTTGGTGGTGGTTCTTTTGGTAAATATGATGAGTTAAGAAAATTTGTAGGACCTAATGGTGAAATACGTTACATACCATTTAAAGATGGCGAACCATTACCACCATATAAAGATATTGTTACAGATTTAACAGACAAAGGATACGAATATACTCCTCCAAGTGATGATGACGATGATAAAAAACCAAAAGAAGAAGAGACTGTAGAAGAAGAAGTTAAAGAAGAAAGAGATAGAGAAAAAGAACTACAGACTGCTAAAGAAGATAAAGAAAGAAGAGACAGAAGTTTAGACAATGCTGTTCAACAAGCTGTTCAAGCAGGTATGAGTACAGAGCAAGAAATAATAGATTGGATAAAAGGTGGAAATGTTAAAGTAGGAAAATTTAAAGTTCCGGGATTTTTATTTAATAACCTACCAACTCCGGGAGAAGAGTTTGGTCCTATAACAAATGCTATAAATAGAAACAAACAAGCAGGTGCAAGTGTATCAATGCCTATATCTAAACCTAAAGATGTAAGCACGTTAGGTTTAACAAATGTAGATGCAACAGTTCCAGAAGTTGATATAAGTGATGCAAAAGCTGTAGGATCAGATGTTGTTTCTCTTAGACAAGCAAAAGCTGCAAAAGCAAGAATAGAAAGAGATAGAGAAAAACAACTCAAGAAATTAGATCAACAAATAGTTTCGTATACCAAAAAATTAGACGATGCTGGTGAAACTATATCAGAACAAGACCTTACAATTTACAAATTAGAAGATCAAAAAAAAGATATAATTGAAGACTCTAACAATAAAATAAAAGCACTTGACACTGAAATTGCTAATTTAACAGGTGATGTAAAAGATAAAGAGACTGTAATAGAAGATTATAAGACATCAGAGACTGCTTTAAAAGAACAAATAAGTAATTTACAAGGTGAAAAAGAAAGATTACAACAACAAGTAAATTCTAAAGATCAAGAAATAAAAAATAAAGATGATAAAATAAGTAACCTAGCAAATCAAATTGCAAGTCAGTCTCAAATTGCACAGACAGCAGATGCTTCAGGTTCTTCTATACCTAATGTAATTAAAACAGATCAAGGAACAACATTTAAAGGTGGTAAATTAACTACAGATAATGACGGAAATATTGTAAAAGTAAATGATAGACCCGTAGTTGTAAAGGATGATAGAGATCGTGATAGACCTAGTGGTGGTGGAACATCTGCAGGAGATGCAGGATTTACTACTTCCAAAGGATTTAGTGATGCTTTTAACACAGGTGGTTTAGCATCTAAAAAACCTAAAAAGAAAAAAGTTATGAAGCGTGGTGGGTTAGCTTCTAAAAAATAACCTATATTGATGGCTACTTATCCCCCAACTAATTGGCTACGATAACCCCAAGGAGAAAAAAATGGCTGAAGCTATTGTACAGGAAGCAACACCTAAAAAAGTTGCATTTATGAGTAAACCTTCTAATGTAGAAGAAAGAATAAAAAAAGACGAAGAAGAACTAAAAAAACTTATGGAACAGGAGAAAAAACCTGAACCAAAAGATGAAGATAAAGAGAAAGAGGAAGAACCTAAAAACGCTGAAGAAAAAACTTTTAAAAAAAGATATGGTGATTTAAGAAGACACTCTCAACAAAAAGAAAAAGAACTACAAGTTAAAATAGAAGAGTTATCTAAACAACTATCTGAAGCAACTAAAAAAGAAATAAAATTACCTAAAACAGAAGAAGAATTAGAGTTATGGGTAAAAGAATATCCAGATGTTGCTGCAATTGTTGAAACAATAGCTATAAAAAAAGCAAAAGAAACTTCTAAACAGTTAGAAGAAAAAGTAAAAAGTATTAATGAGTTGCAATTAAATGCAACAAAAGAAAAAGCCGAAGCAGAATTAATGAGATTACATCCTGACTTTGGTGATATAAGAGACAGTGATGAGTTTCACGAATGGGCAGATGAACAACCTAAATGGATTCAAGATGCCTTGTATGATAATGATAGCGATGCACGATCTGCTGCTAGAGCAATTGATTTATACAAAGCAGATAAAAATATCACAAAAAAATCAAGTGATGTTAAAAATGATGCTGCAAAAGTTGTAAAAACAAGAAACAATAGCACAGAACCTAATGTTGACGAGTCTAAAAATTACTTTAGAGAGTCACAAGTAGAAAAAATGTCTGCTGAACAATATGAAAAAAATCAAGAAAAAATAATGGAAGCTATAAGAAGTGGTAAATTTATTTATGATTTAACAGGTTCTGCTAGATAAAATTGTTGACAAACAACAATTTATGTGTATAACTATAGTATATAAATGCAATTAATATCTTAATTGTGTTTTTTCGCAAATATAAAGACTATTAGACCTACTCTGTCAAGTAAAAGCCCAACTTTGTCCGTACAATAGAGTTGCACCTTTGAACAATAGACCTCAAATAAACTAAATATTTTGCATTTGTAAGTAGTAAAAAAGGAGAAACTACTATGGCGTTCAAAACGGCTGCTGGATATGGTAATCTACCTAATGGTAACTTCTCACCTGTAATATACTCGAAACAAGTTCAACTAGCATTCAGAAAAAGTTCTGTTGTAGAAAGCATTACTAATTCTGATTACTTTGGTGAAATTGCAGCGATGGGTGATACTGTTAAGATTATTAAAGAACCAGAAATCACAGTCAAGGAATATGCTCGTGGTACAATGATTCAACCACAAGACCTTGATGACGAAGACTTCAGCTTAGTTATTGATCAAGCAAACTATTATGCTTTTAAGATTGATGACATAGAGGAAGCACATAGTCACGTAAACTTCTCTCAACTCGCAAGTGACAGAGCAGGTTACAGACTAAAAGACCAATATGACCAAGAAGTTCTTGGTTATTTATCAGGATTTGCACAATCCTCAATCAACTCCGTAGCGAGTTCAGCAAACTCAACTGTAAATGGTACAAAAGCTGTATCAACTGCAGGTTCTGATGAATTGCTAACAAGCATGAAGTTGAGAAAAGATAGTTTCGGTAACATCACTACTTCAAGTGCTGGAGACCATTCTATCCCACTCGCACCACGTATGCCGGGTGCTACTGCACAAGCAACTGCTACTGCTACACCATTGCAAGTTATTGCAAGAATGGGCAGACTGTTAGATACACAATTTGTAGATACAGATGGTAGATGGCTTGTGTTACATCCAACTTTTATCGAAGTGTTAAAAGATGAAGACTCAAGACTTCTTAATGCAGACTTCGGTGAATCAGGTGGATTAAGAGCAGGACTATCAATCGGTAAGATACATGGCTTTGATGTTTACTCATCAAACAATTTACCTGCCGTTGGAACAGGTCCGGGAACTTCAGGTTCAGCAAACCAAAACTCTAATTATGGGCTTATTGTTGCAGGACACAGTTCTTCAGTAGCTACTGCTGAACAAATCAACAAAACAGAGTCTTACAGAGACCCTGATTCTTTTGCTGACATTGTTCGTGGTATGCATTTGTATGGCAGAAAGATACTTCGACCTGAAGCTATCGTAACTGCTAAATACAACGTAGCGTAAGGGAGGATAGACTATGGCAACATATGATTTAACATCATCCGATACCACAGGGGTATCCTCAAATTCTATCGCAGCTATGCCATCTGTTAAAAATACTCATGTAATGAGAAATATTGAAGCATACTTAGATATTGATGCTTTAGTAGCAGCAGGTGGTAGCTTTTCAGATGGAGATATCTTTCAGGTGTTAGAAATACCTGCAAATACTCTAGTCTTAAATGCAGGTGCAGAAGTGATGAAAGCATTCACAGGCAGTTGTACTCTTGACATGGATTTTGCAGCAGGTGATGACATTATTGATGGTGCAGACATAACCTCTACAGGTTTTTGTGCAGCAGGAAGTAATGGTCAAACTAATACTATTGTGGGAAGTGCGGCTTCAACTTATACTCAATTTGTAACTACTACAGATACTATTGATGCTAAGATTGCAGGTGCAGCTCCAGCTACAGGCAGACTCAGAATGTATGCAACTGTTATTGATTTAGCAGGGCATGGATTAGATGATAAGCCTGATGAAGTTGATAGAGACCAATTAGCTTAATTAGCTAGATATAGGGTGGCAGGGAAACTTGCCATCCTTTTAACACGAGTTTATTATGGCAGAAACATTCCTTACACACACAAATAGAGTTATAGCACGATTAAATGAAGTAGCATTAACTTCATCTAACTTTAGTTCTTCACGAGGTATACAGACACAGTGTAAGAATGCTGTCAATGAAGCTGTAAGATATATCAATCAAAAAGAGTTTCAATACCCTTTTAACCATACCACAAAAACACAAACACTTACAGCAGGAACAGTTAAGTATAGCATACCTACAGATGCTAAAACTGTAGATTACAATACATTTAGATTAGTAAAAGATAGTGATTTAGGTGTAAGTGGTGGAAGACTGTCAATACTTAATTACAACGATTATGTAAATTCTTACATAACACAAGAAGATGAGATAAGCACAACTACATTAAGCCAATCTCATACAGATTCAGTTACTACAATTACAGTAGCTAGTACATCAGGTTTTGATAGTTCTGGAACTTTGTTCATAGGAAACGAACAAGTTACATACACAGGCACAACAAGCACAACATTTACAGGTGCTACAAGAGGTGCTAATTCAACTACAGCTACAGCACACGATAGTGGAGTTCAGGTAGCACAGTTTGATAGAGGTGCAATACCATCTTATGTAACAAGAACACCTGACAATAATTACATTCTTTATCCTTACCCCAACAAATCTTTTTCTATAAAATATGACTACTTTACATTTCCTAGTGACATGTCAGCACATAGTGACACAACATCTATACCTGACAGATTTGCACCTATCATAGCAGATGGTGCAACAGCTTTTGTATATCAGTATAGAGGTGAAACACAACAGTATCAATTAAATATGCAAAGATTTGAACAAGGTATTAAAAACATGCAGACTTTATTAATTAATAGATTTGAGTATGTTAGGTCTACATACATACCAAGAACAGGATATTCTAATACAGCAGACATACCATTAAGGTTGACATAATATGCCTGACCAATCGCAAACATCACCTTCAGCATTTGTATGTGAGGGTGGCTTAATTAAAAGCCGTTCAACCTTTATTATGCAACCGGGTCAAGCGTTAGAGTTATTAAACTTTGAACCTGACATTGAAGGTGGCTACAGAAGAATAAACGGCTTTAGAAAACATTGTAATCATATTGTACCTCAAACATCATCTAGTTCTGAAAAAGTTTTGATGGTAGCATTTTTTAATAATAATATTGTTGCTGCAAGAGGTGAAAAGATATTTAGTTCAGCATCAACTGAATTAGCAACTGCAATAACATCAAGTGCAACAATGTCAGGGTCAGGAACTATAACTGTAGATAGCACAACAGGTTTTAGTTCAAGTGGCACATTACAGATTGATTCAGAAATATTTACATACACAGGTGTTACATCAACAACATTTACAGGTGTAACAAGAGCAACAAGTTCTACAACAGCAGCAGCACATGTAGTTGATAGTGCAGTTTCTGAAAGTTGGACAGAAAGAGATACAGGTAGAACTAATGCAGGTAAATATACGTTTGAAAGATTTAACTTTGATGGCAATGAAAAAATAATTGTCACAGATGGAACAAACGACCCAACAGTTTTTAATACATCTTTCTCTGCAACAGATGTTACAGAGTCAACAGTTGAAGGTGCTAAGTTTGTAACTGCATTTAAAAGTCACATGTTTTATGCAGGTATGTCAAGCACACCACAGACACTAGTATTTAGTCAGCCATTTGATGAAGATGCATTTAACAGTGGTAGTGGTGCAGGTAGTATTAAAGTTGATGATACTATCGTAGGAATGAAGGCTTTCCGTGGTGACTTATTTGTATTTTGTGAAAACAGAATATTTAAACTAACAGGAAGTTCATCAAGTGATTTTGCAATAACACCTGTTACAAGAAACATTGGCTGTGTAAATGGAGACACCATACAGGAATTTGCAGGTGATTTAATATTTTTAGGACCTGATGGATTACGTACAGTTGCAGGTACAGCAAGAATTGGTGACGTTGAACTTGGAACTATTAGTGCAAATGTACAGTCTATATTTGATGAAAACTTAGTTGATGCAGCTTTATTTGAGTCAGTAGTTATACCTGACAAAACACAATATAGAATATTCTTTTCTAAAGATGAGCAAAGTGAAGATAACACAAGAGGTGTTATATGTGTTATGAAAGGTCAAAACTTTGAGTTTGCAGAGTTAAGAGGTATAAAACCATCTGCAACTGATACCTTTGTAGAAGCAGGTAATGTATTAGTTTTACATGGTGGCTATGATGGATTTATACACAGGCAAGAAAAAGGCAATGATTTTGATGGAACAAAAGTATCAGGTAGGTATAGAAGTCCTGATTTAACTTTTGGAGACCCCGGAATAAGAAAGCATATGCAAAGGGTTATAGTCAACTACAAACCTGAGTCAGCTATTAATGCTGATATGTTTGTAAGATATGATTATGAAGATAGAAATTCTTCAAGACCTGCAGCATATCCATTAGATTCTGAAGACGTGGTTGCTATATATGGTACATCAACTTATGGAACACCTACATATGGTGGTGCATCACAGCCATTGTTAAGACAATCCGTAGAGGGTTCAGGTTTTGCAGTAGCGTTAAGAGTAAATGACAATGCTACAACAGCACCATACTCATTAAAAGGATTTCAATTAGAATATCAGTTAGGAGCAAGAAGGTAAATGGGAGCAACGTATACACGACAATCATCTTATACAGATGGTGACGTAATCACAGCAGCACATACTAACGATGAATTTGACCAACTATTAGCAGCCTTTCAAGCAAGTAGTGGACATACTCACGATGGTACTGCCAATGAAGGTGGTCCTATAACTAAGTTATTAGGTAATACATTAACCTTTGGTGCAGGAACTGCAGGAACAGATATAACAATAACATTCGATGGTGAGACATCAGATGGTGTTCTCAAATGGATGGAAGACGAAGATTACTTTGAGTTTAGTGATGACATTCTAGTTGCTTCAACAGAGAAGTTACAGTTTCGTGATACA
>VTLG01004913.1_pt1 | contig 12131 bp, 16 predicted proteins | sample 4694571 | NCBI WGS metagenome assembly VTLG01 (sample SAMN12604809, study PRJNA352737) | marine metagenome | biome: ENVO:00000447; feature: ENVO:00000209|ENVO:00000569|ENVO:01000036; material: ENVO:00002151; isolation source: viral sequences binned using virsorter ... | reverse complement strand
TAATTTATTTGGTGGTATTGGTGATGCTGTATTTGGTGATGGTGGAAAAAATAAAGGTATTTTAGGTGGTTTGCTTGGTGGCATTTTTGGTAAAAAAGCACAAGGAGGGCCAGTTACAGGTGGTAGGTCATATATTGTTGGAGAACGTGGCCCAGAAGTTTTCACACCAAGGGGGTCTGGTAACATTACACCAAATAACCAGCTTGGCGGTTCAGTAAATATAAATGTTAACGTTGACGCAAGCGGTAGTGAAGTTCAAGGTAGTGATACTAAAGGCAACGAACTTGGCCAGCAAATTGCTGGTGCTATACAATCTGAAATAATAAAACAAAAAAGAGCAGGGGGCTTATTAGCAAATTAAATGGCTGTATTTCCTTCAATAAAACCTATTTATGGTGAGCAAATTACTGTAAACCAAGATGCTCGTACAGTAAAACTTGGTGATGGATATGAACAGCGTTTTATAAATGGTTTGCCTGCTAATAAAAGACTTTTAACTATACAAGCAAAGTTTGAGTTATCACAAACCGATGCAAATACTATAAATACATTTTTAGATGCACGTTTTGATGCTGGTATGGAGGCTTTTGACTATACACCTTCAAATAGGTCAACAATAAAAGTTAAGTGTGTAAGGCGTTCAGAATCAATACCATATTTAAACAGGGTAAGTTTAAACCTTACACTTGAGCAAGTAGCTGAACCATAATGGCAATACCTGTATCTGAATTACAAAAATTAAACCCAAGTGCAAGGATTGAACTTTTTGTATTGGAATTGGTTGAGGGTTTGCATTATGCAACAGGCAACCCATCAAATGTACCCACTATATATAGGTTTCACTCTGGTACAAATATGAATACAAATGCAAATATTATTTGGCAAGGAAATACATACCAACGTTTTCCAATTTCTTTTGAAGGTGCTGAATTTACAGGTAGAGGCCAAGTGCCAAGGCCAGTTTTAACTGTCGCAAACCTTGGTGGTATTTCTAGGAGTGGTTCTGTTATTACTGTTACTGATTTAATGATTATTGTTAATTTAACAACGCCACATAATGATTTGGCAGATTGCAAGCTGACCCGAATAACAACGCTTGCAAGCGAGCTTGATGCAGCAAATTTTCCAAGTAATAATAATCCTTTTGGTACGCCTTCATCAAATGAATTGCCACAAGAAATATTTTTTATTGACAGAAAAACAACTGAATCAAGGGATATTGTACAGTTTGAGCTAGTAGGTGCTTTGGATCAAGCAAATTTAAAACTACCAAAAAGACAAGTAACAAGAAAAGATTTTGCTGGTGTTGGTACTTTTATTAATACGTAATGAATTACCCTTGGAAACAAGACGCAATAAACCATGCAAAAAAATGTGACCCAGAGGAATCTTGTGGCATTGTTGCTATAAAAAACAAAAAACAAAAATATTACCCTTGCAGAAATATTTCAAATGAATTTAAAGTAAATTCGTTTGTAATAAACCCACTCGATTATGCAGCAGTAGAAGACGCAACAGATGAAATTATTGGTATAGTTCATAGCCATCCACAAAATATTTTAGAGTTTTCTGCTGCTGATAAATATAGCTGTAAAGCAATAAATTTAATTTTTTATCTTGTCTCTCCAAAATCAGATAAAATATCTGTAATGACCCCTGATGAAATAGATGCTTAAAAAAATAAAAGTTTACGGTACTTTAAGAAAATTTTTAGGTCAATCTGAATTTGATGTGGATTTAAATACGCCTAGAGAAGCAATAAGCTTTTTGGTTTGTAATTTTAAGGGTATTGAGGAGCACATGGCAGAACAGTTTTATACAATACAAGTTGGAGCAAAAGTTATTACAGAAGATTTATTAAACTTAAATACACAAGATGATATAAAAATAATACCAGTTGTACATGGTAATTTTTTCCCAATTTTGCTTGGTGCTGGTGCATTATTTGGTGCAAGTGCAATTACTGCTGGTACTTTTTTAGGTAGTACATTGCTTGTAAATGCTTTAACAGCCGTTGGTACAAGTATGCTCATTGATGGGGTAACGCAAATGCTTTCACCACAACAAAATAACCTATCACCAACAGGCCAAGATGCATTAGACCCTGCAGCTTTAGCAAGTAACTATTCATTTACAGGACTAACCAATATTTCGAGGGCTGGTATTCCAGTTAATTTAGTTTATGGAGAAATTGTTGTTGGTTCTATTGTGGTTTCAAATGGGGTTGATACTGTACAAGTGGAGGGTAATAATTAATGGCTATACAAGAATTTGACCAGACAACAGTTTTTAATAATCCAGACTTACCAAGTGGTGCATTATCCTCAAAACAATTTAATACGATTGTTGAATTGCTAGGTGAAGGCGAGATAGAAGGGTCAGCAACAGCGTCAAAAGCTGGCATAACAGATAAAACATCAACTGCATATTTCAACGCATTTAAAAAGGATATTTTTCTCAACGGTACACAAGTTTTACAAGAAGCTGCAAGTAATACAGCACCACAAGACAGTGATTTTAATTTTAAGGATGTTGGCTTTGATTTTAGACTTGGCACATCAAACCAAACATTTATTGACGGTATATCAAACATAGAAACTGAAACTATTATTGGTACAACAGTGACCACCTCAACACCTGTAACACATACCGTTAGTCAATCAAATATTAATGCGGTAAGGGTAACGTTGAGATTCCCATCAATGCAAAAATTTGAAGATAATGGCGATATTAATGGCGTAGAAGTTAATTTATTAATTAAAACAATAGAAAATGATGGCACAACAACTACTGTCATAAATGACACAGTAGAGGGTAGGTCAACAAATGCGTATTTTAGGGATTATTTAGTAAAACTCAGTTCAACAACGTCTTTTCCTGTAGCAATAAGGGTTGAAAGAGTAACAGCAGACAGTACAGATGCAAAATTAATAAATGCTTTTCAATTTAATGCAGCAACTAATATTATTTTTGAACAAAACGCATACCCTGATACTGCACACGTTGCATTAAGGTTTAATGCAGAACAGTTCCCAAGAATACCAAAAAGGGTTTTTCGTATAAGAGGCCGTAAAGTAAAAATACCTCATAATGCAACTGTTAATTTGCAAACAGGGGCAATAACATACGCTGGTACTTTTAATGGCAGTTTTAAAGGCACAAAAGAATGGACTACAGACCCAGCTTGGATACTTTACGACTTGCTTATAGACACAAGGGCGGGTTGTGGCATACCAGAAGCTAATTTAGATAAGTTTAGTTTTAAAACAGTGAGTGAGTACTGCGGTGAATCTGTTGATGCTGGTAATGGTGATGGTAGCACTGAGCCAAGGTTCAGTTGTAATGTAAATATCACTCAGCAACAAGAGGCATACACATTAATTAATTCACTTTGTTCTGTTATGCGTGTAATGCCTTTTTATTCGGCAGGCGGTATTGCAATATCCCAAGATGCACCAAAAACAACTTCATACCTTTTTACAAATGCAAACGTCACTGAACAAGGGTTTGTATATGCTGGTTCAAGTTTAAAAACTCGTCATACGGTCATAAACGTAAGTTATTTTGACATGACAACGCAAGAGGTTGATATTGAAACTGTTGAAGCTGATGCATCAACACAAACAAAATACGGTGTTGTTGTTAAAAATATAAAAGCTTTTGCTACAACAAGCCGTAATCAAGCCAGAAGATTAGGCCGTTGGTTTTTATACAATGAGCAAAATGCTGGCGAAAGTTGCTCTTTTGCAACAACTGCTGCTGCTGGTGTACTTGTGCGTTGTGGTGACATAATAGAAATTTCCGACAGGCTTAAAGCTGGGGTAAGGCGTGGAGGATTACTTAAAAGCGTGACAAACACTACAACAGTGGTACTTGATGACACAAATAATACTGACATACCAAGCTTGGGCGATAATCCAACACTGTCTGTAATTTTGCCTGATGGAACTTTACAAGAAAGAACAATAAGTGGTATTTCGGGTGCAACAATAACTGTTTCTTCTGCATTTACTACAGCACCAAACCAACACGCCCCATATATTTTAGAAACACCATCATTACAAACAACGACTTGGCGTGTAATAAGTGTAAAAGAAAATGAGGACAAAACCTTTACAATAACTGCCCTATCACACAATTCTGGCAAATACGCTTTTGTGGAAGACGGTACAGCACTACCAACAAGAAATATAACAACGCTTACTGAAGTAAAAGGCCCACCAGAGGGTTTAACTGCAACAGAAAAAATTGTAATTATTAATGGTACTGCTGTTCCAAAAATAATACTTGATTGGCAACCACAAGCTGGAATTTCAAAATACCAAGTACAGTACAGAGCAAATAATGGTGATTTTAAAACTATTGAAAGTCCGTCAAGTAACGCTGAAATATTTAATACTGATGTTGGTACTTATGAATTTAGGGTATTTAGTTTTAACGCATTAGGACAGCCATCAAGGGAAGCAGCAGAATTATCATTTGAAGCTGTTGGTAAAACAGCACCCCCAGCAAATATTACTGGCCTTACTTATGAACCTTTAACAGATAAACTTGCAAGGCTTAGATGGAATCCACCAACAGAGGCAGATGTAATTGCAGGGGGAAAAATTTTTATAAGGCATACCCCAGATACAACAGGAAACGGCACTTTTTCGAATGCTACTGACCTTGTTACTGCTGTTTCTGGTAATACAAGTTCTGCTGAAATACCAATTTTGGCTGGTGAGGTAATAGTTAGGGCTCAAGATGATGGTGGCCGTTTTAGTACAGGCGAAACATCTGTAATTATTGACCCACCAGACCCACAACCAGCATTAATTACACAAACAAGGCGTGAAGATCAAGACAACCCAAAATTTCAAGGCACAAAAGTAAATACAGTTTTTGACAGTGTTTCTAATTCATTAACTTTAGCTGGTGTTGGTTTATTTGATACTATTACTAATTTTGACAATGAAACGAGTATTGACTTTGTTGGAGGTGTTGCCCCATCTGGAACTTATGAATTTGGAGGTACTGCTGGTGGTACTTTTTTAGATTTAGGCGATGTTTTTGCTTTAGACCTTAAAAAACACATGAAGTCGCAGGCAATATTTCCAAATGATTTGCTTGATAGTCGGGGTTTAATTGATAGTTTGCAAGATTTTGACGGTACAGATAGTGTTGACGTTAATGCAATATTGGAGGTTAATGTAACTGATGATGACCCTAGCTCTGGCGGTGCAACTTACAAAGGTTTTCAAACTTTTGCAAATGGTAATTTTAAAGGCAGGGGATTTAAATTTAGGACTACACTTACATCAAATGATACTGCCCAAACAATACAAGTAACAGAATTAGGTTATACAGCAAGTTTACAAAGAAGAACTGAACAAAATGCGACAGCTATTGCATCTGGTGCTGGGGCAAAAAATGTAACATTTGACCACCCATTTTTTGTTGGTACAAGTAGTTTATTAGGAGCTAATTCACATTTACCATCTGTTGGTATAACAGCTTTAAATATGGCATCTGGGGATATTTTTGAATTAACAAATATTGCATCAACTGGTTTTACGGTTCATTTTAAAAATAGTTCTGGGGCTTCTATTGATAGAAATTTTAATTTTACTGCTGTTGGATTTGGTAAAGGTGGATAAAACCGATATACTTAAAACAAATACTACTTTATAAATGGCAAGAGTTGATAATACTGGTGGTTCTGGTTTTACCGTTGATAACGGTACTGGTCTTGTTGTAAGAACAAAGTTAAATCAAATAATTGCTGCCCTTAGTACTAATAACCAAGGCTCTGGCGACCCTACAATCGGCGTCGCAGCTTATGTACAACATATTGATGGTAATACTTTAAAAATTAGAAACGCTGCTAATAATGCTTTTGTAAGTTTAGGTGATGTAAGTCAAACAAACTTTGGCCATGCTTCATTATCTACAGCAAATACATTTACAGCTAGAGCAACTTTTAACGTTACATCTTCAATTACAATTCCTAGCGGTGATACGCAATCTAGAGACAACAGCCCAGCAGTGGGTATGATACGCCATAATAGCCAGTTAAATCGCTATGAGGGCTATAACAACGGCAACTGGGAAAATTTAGGAGGTGCAACAGGTCTTGCAAATGTTGTTGACGATACAACACCTCAACTTGGAGGTAATTTAGATGTACAAGCTAATGAAATAAATACAACTACAACAAACGGAAATATAAAAGTTACACCAAATGGAACAGGATTATTTGAAATCAAAGGAAATACAAATGATGGAACTTTACAGCTTAACTGCAACCAAAATAGTCATGGTGTAAAAATTAAATCCCCTGCTCATAGTGCTGGTCAATCTTATACTTTGATTCTGCCAGATAACCAAATTGCTGCTGATAAAGTTTTAAAAGTTAAAAGTATATCTGGTTCTGGTGCATCCGCAGTTGGTCAGCTTGAATATGCAGACGCTGGTGGTGGTGGTGGAACTGGTGGAGGCGGTGAGCAAATATTTTTTGAATCAGAAAATGCTATGGATAGTGATTACGCAATTTCTACAAATCATAACGCTTTAGTTGCTGGCCCTCTAACAATTAATGCTACACTAACAATAAATAGTCCTTCAGTTGTAACGATTCCATAATGGCTTTAGTACTAAACGGCTCAACCGATACAATTACTGGATTACAAATAAATTCAGCAAATATTGTTGACGGCTCTATTGTAAACGCAGATATAAATGCAAGTGCAGCAATCGCAAGCTCAAAAATTTCTGGAATATCTAGTGGAATAACAATCGCACACACATTTAGGCGAACAGCAACCAGTGCGACAAACAGTAGCACAACATATTTTGCAGATAGTAATTGGGAAAAGTCAGACAACACTTTGCAAAGTGGTTTTTCTACTCCTACATTTGCCGATCCTACAAATGGAGTATTTGCATTTCCTACAACTGGTTATTATTATGTAGAGTTTCAAAGTTATTACGAAGATAGTGGATATAGTCGCAGTAACCAAATACAAATCCTTGCTACAAATGATAATAATAATTACGCCATTATAAGTGCTGTTAACTTTGGTAATGATTATGATGTCTCTAGTTATGCCTACCAATCTGGTTCTATTAGAACAATAATTGACGTAACAGACACAACCAATCAAAAAATTATATTTGGAGCTTTTAGTATAAGCACTGTCAGTTGGGATGGTAGTAGTTCTCAAGATAGAACTGCCGCTACATTTATACGTTTAGGAGATACTTAATGATTTATAACGTATATACAGCACTTGCATCACTAAAACCAACAGAAAAATGGACTTGGAGTGGTACAGATTATTCTGGGTTAAAATGGAATGACAGTGGAACAGCACCAACTGAATCTGAAATAAATGCAGAACTAACAAGGCTTACAAATGCAGAACCAATGAGATTATTAAGAAAAGAAAGAGATAAATTATTAGCAGCTTGTGACTGGCGTGCCAGTTCTGATTTAACACTTACAGATGCTTGGAAAACATATCGTCAAAGTTTGCGTGATTTACCAGCTAGTGCATCGCCTAAATTAGATTCTGATGGTAATTTAGATATGAGTTCTGTCACCTTTCCTACTGAACCAAGTTAATTATGGGAGCAATAAAACTAAAACACACATCAGGTAACGGCACTATTTTAAATAGTCCAGCAGCCAATCCTACCAATGATATTACTTTAAAATTACCATCTACAACTGGATCTGCTGGTCAGGTTTTAAGTGTAGCAAGTGCAAACCATAGCTCAACAAATGCGGAACTTGAGTTTGCTGCTCTTTCTATCCCATCAGCACCCGATTTTGTAAAATTACAACAGGCCTCAAGTGGTGGAGGAGCAAATTCATATCTTCAATTTGATAATCTTGATGTTGCTACATATAAATATTTTGATTTTATTATTTCCCTAGTTGCACAGACAGATGATGTAATTCCAAGATATAGATTTAGAACTGGTGGAGCTAGTGGTTCATCTGTTTCTGCGAGTGACTATGGTTATGCTTTCAATAAACTTTATACATCTAATAGTGGTTCAGACATAGCTCAAAAAGACCAAGACCATATTAAATTAGCAGATAATATTGGAAATAATACAGGTAATGGAGAAGGTTTTTCTATGATGATGAGAATGTCTTTTAATGATTCTAATGATAATGGTGCTTCAGGTGCATTATCAAATTTTGTAACTTGGCAGTACACTTCAAAAAATGATGGTGCTAATACTTACACTGGTGCTGGACAAGGATCTTTTTATGGAAATACTGATACATATCCAACAGGATTTGTAATATATTTAAGTTCTGGTGCTATCAATGCACATACTTATGCACTTTATGGGTTAAAAAGATAATGGCTAAATACAAATTAGTAAACGGAGTTCAAGTTGAATTAACAGCAGAGGAAGTAACTCAAAGAGAAGCCGAAGAAGCTGCGGCAAAAGTTGAAGAAGATGCAGTAAAATTTAAAATTTCTAGAGAAATAAATTATCCATCACTACCCGAACAATTCGATCAATTATTTAGAGACATAACTGCTGGTAAATTTGGTGATGATGCTAAGACAGGTGAGTGGTATATTGCAATTAAGGGAGTAAAAGATTCTAACCCAAAACCTAGCTAATTATGTCGAAGATTAAAGTCAACAGTTTAGAAGGGGTCGGTGCAAGCACACCAGCAATCAGTATTGATAATTCTTCTGGAACGTGTACTGCCAATATTACCAATAATCTAAGTAATAGAAATATCATAATCAACGGAGCTATGCAAATAAATCAAAGAGGAAATCTAACAGGTCAAACAAGTAGCGTTTATTCTCTTGATAGATTTAGGGTTTCTATGGGTACTGCGGGGACTTGGTCGCTTTCTCAATCAACTGACACTCCTGATGGGTTTGGTAGCTCAATGAAGTTAGATTGTACAACAGCAAATGGTTCTCTTTCTGCTGGTAGCTACATGATTTTACAACAAAAAATTGAAGGACAAAATGTTCAAGGATTTGCAAAAGGTACATCTGCTGCAAAACAATTTGCTGTTTCATTTTATATAAAGTCTAATGTTTCTGGAACTTACGTTGCTGAAATACAAGATAATGATAACGACAGAATAGCTAGTAAGACATTTACAGTATCAAATGGGAATTGGAATCGTTATTCATTAATTTTTCCAGCCGATACAACAGGTACTCTTGATAATGACAATGCTATTTCATTAAGTTTAAACTTTTGGTTAGTTGCGGGTACTACTTACTCAAGTGGAACTCTTAATACATCTACATGGGCTGCAAAAGTTCATGGAAATAGGGCGGCTGGTATCGTAAACTTTGCCAGTTCAACATCAAATGAATTGTATATTACAGGAGTTCAGCTTGAGGTTGGAAGTGTAAATACGGAATATGAAATGAAATCAATAGGTCAGGAGCTTACTTCTTGTCAAAGATATTATCAAAGAATTGCTACAGGTACTGGTCAAGCTTTATCTGAAAATGCAACTATGTACAATTCTGATTCAATTTTCTTTTCTATTCCTTTACCAACTACAATGAGAATAGCACCTACTTTAGACGTTGCTAATGGTAGTAATTATTTTGTCAAATATGAAAATAATGGTGCAATATATTTTAATACTTTAGGTAGAGATGGAGTTACAACACCTAGCGTCTTATGTCTAAATCAATCTCCCGTATCTGGAGGAGGTGGTAACGCTTGTATGATACGAACTGATGACGCTAACACTTATGTAGCAGCGGTAGCGGAACTTTAATTAATTAACAAATTATGGCATATCCAACAGATCCAATTTACAAATTCATGAAAAATCCTATTACTGGAAAAGTAGATTCGATTAAAAAACCAAATGGGAACCGAGAGTTGCACTTTCCATTTGACGAAGCAAATAGCGAATATCAAGAGTACCTTGAGTGGGTAGCAAAGGGAAATACAGCCGAAGCTGCTGACTAATTAACCTTTTCTTGCATTTGCCTTGTCATTAAGCCCATAGTGACGTAAAGAGGGGATAGGGCTAGAATAAGCAGTAATACAAGCACACTTGAAAATGCTAGTGCTTTAATTACAGCGTATCTAATCATGTTTAATCGTATCTGCCAAGTAGCCTCATTATTGTCGCTTTTGCTCTCTGGGTCAATGGCTGCCTTTGGTTTTGTAGCTATTAGATATATGCAAAGTCCAGAATTTGAACGCACTTTAAAAAATAAACTTATGGGTAGTATTGAAGGTAAATTGCCTGACGTTATGAAACAAACAATGCCAAAAATTACAGGGCCATCTATACCAATACCAAAAAAATAATTGACAATACCAGAGGTAAAAATACAGGAAATAAAAATACCAAAAATTAATAATTGGTATTTTGAACCGCCAGTAATAAATAAAGTACCAAAGCCAATAGTTGATTATCCAGCTTGCGTTAAGGTACATCGCAATAATTTAGTAAATCAAATTGATATTGATGAAAATGGCACAATTATAAAATGTGGCGTCAAAATGCCCAGCTATACGCCCCTACAATACACCCCAAATGAGTTTACCTATACAACACCACCCCCAAAAAACAATACTGAACCCCCAAAACCACCACCCCAGCAACAAACAGATTTAAGTAAAATTAATAAAGATAAGGAAGAATTTTTCATAAAATGCCCATCAGATACAGACCCTAAAATTGGTAATTTTGCCAATGACTTAAAGCTGGACAAAGTCGTTGGTCATCGCTTAAGTGAAGATGGCAAGACTTGCATTACCTTGTATGAACCGAGTACTTTCATTGAAAAATGGATACCGAGTGGCCCTGTACTTGTTAATACTTCTATCATTGCAATCACTGCTGCTTCTAGTCCGATTTTGGCTAATTTACTCAAAGGTGTTATAAAAAATTTAATAAAAAAATTGCAAAAAAAACAAAAAAAATAATTATTTTAATTTGTGTGTATGCGGTATAACTTGGCCTTTTTTCTCGGTAACTATTACATCTTCACAAATTGGGTAATAAGGGCTGTCTTTTGCCCATTGAATACCAGCAATCATTAATTCACCACAATTTTTAAGCCTCGCCAACTCGTGGTCTAGTTTTTTATTAGCAAGTATTTGTTTTTGTATTTTTTCTTGGGTTGTAGCTGATCTTAAACAGGCATCTTGAAAACCACCCCCAAGTGGTATTGAAAAGGTTGCAGCAACGCCAAAATTTAAACTTAAATTATCTTTATTACCACTATAATTTTCTTGGTAATACAAAATTTCCCCTGCATTTGTAAGGTTGCCATCACTGTCGGTTGCCATGTTGTAAACAGGCGTGGGATACGTGTAATCTTGTGGGCGTTTTTGTGAAAATGTTGTGGTTACAAATGGGCTAACGGTTAGCATTGCATTTTGGCATACAACCCCAGCACCATATTGGTTTTCTATTAAATTGCCCTGCAATACCTGTACAGCCTGATTTGATACGGACCCTGTAGAATTTGCGACAGGAGCAGCAGTTTGGGAGGTGTTAGCCATTACTGGCTGCCCAAATAATAAAGCTATTATTGGGAAAATATTGTGGTTGTTTCTGTTACGCTTTCGCTTTGTATGGTTCTCGTTAAATCGGTAATTCTTGACATTGAGGGCTGTTGATATACTTCTGTAAATTGAAACGCCCCACCTTGGGTTGTTAGCTGCCAATTTGGTTTTGTTGTTAAATCTGCCCCTGTCCATGTATAAGTAGTACCGTTTATAGTTTGCTGCACAGTGGCATTTTGTGGACTAATACTGTCGCCAGTAGCCGTAACGCCTGCCCCTGACACTGAATAAGTGAATCCACTGTTGAAGTCAGTAGTGCGGATTGTTTCGGTAATATTTGTCTGAGTTCGGGTCGTGCTGCTACTTTGACCTGTAGTAAAGTTGGGAACGACAGGGATTGCATATATAGGTTTACTTATTAATAAAATAGTTAAAAACAACCATTTCATCAATCTAAGACGCTTAATTCTGATACAAATTGGCCTATACAAGTTGTACCAGCCCCACCAGCAGTACAGGTATTTGTGTGGTTGCCAACGACAGTGCCAGCTAATGAACCAGCTACACCACCAGAATAAGTTGTAGTTTTTGATAATACTGGCAAGTCAGCA
>VTLG01017103.1_pt1 | contig 12133 bp, 23 predicted proteins | sample 4694571 | NCBI WGS metagenome assembly VTLG01 (sample SAMN12604809, study PRJNA352737) | marine metagenome | biome: ENVO:00000447; feature: ENVO:00000209|ENVO:00000569|ENVO:01000036; material: ENVO:00002151; isolation source: viral sequences binned using virsorter ... | reverse complement strand
ACTAAGTTCGACTTATATGCACCTATAACTTCATCTGACCAGAGTTCGGGGATGAAGTTACCAGCGATGGTAGTCGTGACTTGGTTTGTTCCTAAAGCCATTTTACTTCTCCTTTATAAATGATTATTTAACCCTACCTTCTGCATACGCTAACTGAATTTCATCAGCCAACGACTCATATCGTCTAGGGTCTGTAACTTGAAGGTTAATTAAATCAGACCTTCTGTACATTTTCTTGCCACCAACCGATTGTGTGGAACGAGTTTCAGATACAGTTTGTCGTAATGCCTTTTTAGATTTTGCCTTCTCTTGCTTTTGCACCTCTTTGGTTTTTTCTACCATATTGATCTTGTCATACATATCAAAGAGTTCAATCGCAAAGTCTGGTCTATATTCTGAATCGGCTTTACGGAAAATATCTTTCCTCACTTCACTAGCACCTACCCAATTTTGGAATTGCTTGTCTGCGACACGCTTTTGCCAATCTGGATATGCCTTTTCAAGTACAGATAACTGTTGTTGTTGTGCTTGTTGGGCTTGTTGCTCTCTCGCTTTTAGTACATCTGGATGATTTTCTATTGCTGAATTGACTGCCTTTGCAGGGTCAGCATAAAAAGCATCTTCAAAACTAACAGCATCTTCTTGTGGCTCTTCTATAGTAGGATTAGATTTATTTTGTGCCTCAAGTAAACTTTGGATTAACTTCCGTTGTTCTCCAACTTCGCTTCCTTGTTTACCAAATGCCTGTTCGACATTCTGGTGCATTTCAATTACCTCTTGTAAAGATTTTCCTTCATATTTGACTGGTATTTCATACTCTGGCTGGGCTTCTGCATTTCCACTTTCTTTTTCAACTGCTTCTTCCGTTGCCTGTACTTCTACCTGTACTTCTTCTGTAGGTTGCTCTACATTTGGTGCATCTTCTACTACTATACTCATTTTTTCTCCGCCCTCTTGGGGTTGTGAAGTTATATTATGTTGGATTTCCTTCTTGGAGTTCTTCCAACGCTAGGTTTGTTGCAGTATCTAAACTTAATAAAAAGTTCAGAATACGCAACTGACCTTTGATAATCCAAAGGTCTTTTTCAGAGTGAATATTATCAAAACTGGTAATACTCCCTTCTAAATTCTTTAAATCTTCTATTAGATCAAACCAACCTTCAGTTTGCATCATAGCTATCCTGTCATTTAGGAAAGCCTCATCTGTTTTTGGCATAATTTAAATCAATTCTTTCATATTATTGTATTCTTGTATTAATCATTGACTTAGTTCCAGCCTCTCTAGCTTTCGCTAGGTTTAATATGGTTTCAGACTTGAGATGTTCAACTTCTGGTACATTTCTAGCCGTTTCAGATCGTTGTCTTGCCGTATCTGCTTTGGCTTTCTCTAACTTAACTGCTCTTTCAGCCATGTCTACCTCTGTTGGCTGTAATGTTGCTGCCTCTGCTGTCCATTTAGTTGCTTTGGCTTTCTCTTCCTCTGCCTCTGCAAGAGTTTTCTGAATTTCAGCCTGTGCTTGTTCCATTTGCAACTGTATTGCTACTTGTTGCATTTGTTCTATTTGTGGATTGGCTTCCTGTCCTTGTTGTAAGCTAAATACAATCTGATCCCTGTTATGAATACTAGAATTTTGGAACATTGCCAGTAAAATTACATTAAATGCAGGTGAATCCTTGGGTATGGCTTGTAACATCTGTACCATTTGTTGCATTTCTAACTCTTTTGCCATAATACCCATAGTAGAATAAGGGATAAACTTATAATCAGTTACTGGATAACGATCTACATCGAATTGTATCTTTCTCCACATCGCCTTATTAATCATTGGAATAAGGAATGTGTTTTGAAAATTCATTAATGTACGTTTCTGTCTTTTTATTGAAGCAGATTGCATCATGGACATACCACTAGCAGTATCTTGTTGTCCAGTTCCCATATCAGCACTACCTGTACCCATCTGAATCATGTTTTGTAGACTAGCAACTTGATTGAATGTGGATGGGTCGGTCTGCCCCATGTCTAAAGGCATAATTGCCTCTCTAGGATTGCCATTAGTAAGTACAGTTTTGCCTGTACGAATCTCGAATTTAGTTCCTCTTGGCAATCTGGTCGCATCTGCTGCCATCATTGGCGTAGTAGTCATCGCCATAGAGTCTATTCTAGCCCTCATTTCGGCATCAAGTGCTTTTTGGGCGTTATAACCCTTTTCAACCACCCCTCTACCCCAAAATTTGTTGGGAATAATGTCGTGTTGGTAGGAAACAAAGGGTCTATCCTTCATCATAAAGGCGTTTTCCTCTACACGCAAAATATATTCATCATTGCATATAGTTACTACTGCCTCTACCAGTTCATCTTTCTTTGAATACTCGAAATCATCCTTATCAGCACTTTTCTTTAGGAATCTCTTGGGTACTAACCCCCAATATTCGCATATTTTGACTGAATCGGACTCATCTGCCTGTCTTGTTTCGGGGTCAAACCCCATTTTAACAGTATCATAATCACCATCAAGGGGTACATCCCGATAAATACCAGCCTGTATACCATGTACGACATGATATCTAGGTTTGATTACTTCGTGGGCGACACCTAATGCCTCAGTTATGTTGTTGGCTGCTGGATCAATGAGAAATTCTTTGGGTGAAATAGGTTCAACATGAATATCTATAGAAGCATATTCGGTTATACTTCTTGTTCCTGTCAATGAACCATCAACAGGTTGTTCAGAGGGTGCTCTCTCTACTGTTTGATTAACAACAATCTTTCCAATGCCTGTACCATAGATAGCACCATTGAGAAAAACCTCTGCAATGGAATCCTTAACACCTGTTTTTTCCAAATCCTCTTGCAAAAGGTTTCTGATGTATTCTGCCTCGGTATTATCTTGGTCAAGCATATCATCTTGAATATCGAACCACTTACCACGCCCAAATGTTGCCTCTTCCATCTCGGCAACGCTTGATTCAACTGCTTGTTGTGTAGCTGGTGCTATAATTCTTGAACGCTCTGCTGTTCTTGTTTTATCAGAAGCACTCCATATACCACGCCATATACGATAATATTCATCCCACTTAGGGGTGTAATTAATCTCTCTATGTGTTCTCCATCCCTCAAGTCTATACATTAACCAACTGGCAAGGGCTTGATATTGTTGTTCTTTATTGTCGATAGTAATATCTCCTAATGAATACTTGTATTAAATGGTTCAATCTCAACAATACCATCCATAAGTAATTTACAAATAGACAGGTCTACTGAATCATCAGCACCACCTAAGTCTGGTAATTTTTCTAACATCAAACTTGAAATGATTGAACAAGCAACCACATATCTTTTTTCCAAATTTTCTGTATTTTGGGAAAATTCTACAACTTTATCGAACTCTTCCTCGCTTAATTCATTAATATCCAGCAACATCGTCTATAGGACTCCATTCTTCTTCTAATTCTATTGAGTGGGCAAAATCTGCCACACTAACTTGATCTATATAGGCGAGTGAATCTAATAAATCATCGTGTGCTAAACGATTTGGAAAATCAAGCATCTGTCCTTTAAAGTGTTTCCAATCCCTGTCTGGATTAAAAGAAATCTGACCATGCTCCATTCGCCCTTGTAGCGACCAAGTAATTCTGTCTATCTTCTTTTTTCCACCATGTCGTAACTCAATAATTGAAACCCATTGATTCTCGGTTCTCATTTCATCTTCCAAATAAGGTAAGATGGCGTTACGCAATGCTCCAGTTTCAATTCCAACAGAATTAGACTCTACTCCCACAGCCGACATAAGTATTTTTTTTGCAGTTTCCTTTATATTCCATCTACCATGCAATATATCTTTAACCCACCACTTATCTCGGTCTATCTTTACAATCGAAATAGCTGTTTCATCCAATCTGGAACGCTTTAAATTCCTTTCTTTTTGACTATCTTCATAACCAGCAGGGTCTACGGCAATTACAAAGTTCCCCTCTTTTGGTTCTTCATCTAATCTAAACCACTCTTCTTTGAAGATACCACCAGAAAATGTTTCAAACGATGCTTCAAATTCTTGTCTAAAAGACATAGAGGACATGGATTTACTTGCTGCCTCTATCTCTTCCTTTGGTAGAAATGGATTGTCAATAGATGTAAATTGAAATCTATCCCAATCCTCATCTTCCAGAGCATCATTATATAAATCGAAAAAATGATTCTTACCTGCTGGTGTACCTATAAAGAGTCCACGACCCTGTACATCAGCCAAAGTAGGTCTAATGATCTGCTCCCAAACGACAGGCTTCATGGAAGCGTATTCATCAAGTACGACATAACTTAGACCAACACCTCTCAAGGTTTCTGGTCTATCAGAACCCTTTAAATATATTTTCCTACCATTTATCAAGGTAAGAACTGCTGTGTTCTCGTATGCCTGTAATATTAAATCCTTTCCTAAATCCTTCAACATCGACCACATTATATCTTTGGCTTGTTGAAAGGTAGGTGCTATATAGAATACATCCTTTGATTCGGACTGTATAGCGTTCAATAATAATAACCAAGCAGATAGGTAGGACTTTCCAAACCTTCTACCTGCTGCAACAATCTTAAATCTTTTATTCGATTTGAATATCTCCAACTGTGCTGGATGCAAGTCAATGTTTAGTTCAGCCATTTTCTACATTTACAATTACTTCATCATCTTCCTTCTCTATGGGTTCAACAAGTTCACCCTCTGGAATCACATCTAACTGTTGTTGTATGCTATCCAGAGAGGAAACATTAATTATAACTTGGGCATCTGCTTTGGTTCGTGTACTATCTACTGCCTTGTGGACAGGCAATATCCGATCTAAGCACATCTTGAGGCAATGTACATCCCCTTCCATAGCCTTTGAAATTACTTTCTCGACTATCTCTGGAGATTTTGAGGACATCAACTCTCTTGCTAAAGCAGTATATTTATTGACAGAACCTTTTGGTCTACCTAGTGGATTCAAGGGTTTCATACCCTTTTCAAAATTAGGATTACCACGCTTTTTCTTGGATTCTGCCATAAGGCTCAGATTAGAGTTATCTTGGGGGGTATTATAACACAAAAGTTTCTTGTGAGTAAACTTTCTTTCTTCTTAATTAACCTACTAATTTAGTAAAGTATTTGTAAGTTTGGGGAGCTGGAAACTTACAAACAGCAGACCTCATCTATTTAGCTAAAATAGGGATCATTGGTATGCTAGATATCATAGCATAAGTTCAAATTCTGTTTTTTGTGCGTTGGGTGTAATATATACTGCATGGCGTAGCCATGAGCCTCCCCCCGAGGGGGATGCTCTCGCTTTGTGCTGAAAGCACAATGCGAGGTAGGTGCAACATTCTCATGGCGTAGCAAGTAGAGCGCACCTGCTCTTGACAGGCAGGTGTAGGTGTTTAGCCAAGGCTAAACTGTTGCACGATCCAAGCCAAAGGCTTGGACGCTTTGTTCTTTGTGAGGCTGGAGATAAGGCTGGAAATAACAGAACCCTATACAGTTCAGTTATTCTAGGCTTATCCTAGCCGAACAAAGCACTGATATGAGCGTAGCGAAACCTTTACAGCGACACTTAGCGAGGTACGAGCATAGTGTCGCAATTTTTTGGAGCAAATTGAGAGTAAATGAGAGAGGGATTTAAACCCCCAACAGAAAAAAGCCATCTACCACGAAAGAGCAATACAAAAAAAATAGTTTTAATATATTTGAATGGCTTATAAAACTAAGTCAGATTTTATATTAAAAAGAGAACATTTTGTAACTTTCCAGTAGGTGAGAATCTTCTGCAAATAGTCTTTATAACAGAAGAATATTATGTTGTATTCTGTTAGTATATAGGAATGGAAAGCAACAAAAGAAAGACATGTTTCCTAAGAAGAAAAAAATTTTATTAACATTTACAGGAGTTTCAAATGTCAAAAGATAAAAAAAATGAAATAGTCTTAAAGCAAGACAGAGTATGTGGTGAGGATTTTTTTATTATCCATGTTCCATTTTCACTAGATGATTTTAAAGGCAACGCATCAAAGCGTGTCTTTTTAGTGTCTTACACTTTCCCAGTCAATGACCAAGAAAATGACAATGTCAATTTCTTTGATTGGTTTCATATCATAGATGCCAATAAGCATTTCTATGATGTGCAATGGGATTACGACAAACACACAATGTCGATTTATTTCTCAATGGAAAACATCGAGAAAGCAGAGGAGTTAATTATTTCAATGATTAGAGTTGGAATCATTGGCGAACCAATGCGAACTGTTGAGGTTGAGGAAGATAGCCAAGACGATTAAACCATCAAGGGGCAAACAGTCCAACGGATCGTTTGCCCCGAAACTCAAGGAGAAAAAATGAAACTAACAACAGAACAACGCAACAACTACAAAGAATATTTATTAACCTGCATTGATGTGGATTATGATGTAGTTAATGCTTGTGGAGATTATACCGAACTTCCAAAAAGTAAGGAACTAATCGCCAAGCAAGAGCAACCCGAATATATTATAAAATATTTTTTTGATACATTTTATGATGAGTACAAATGGCGTGTTTCTCAAGTCGGGGAGATGTCGGCACTCATTGAATACTTAATGAATCAACCTGCAGTTATTACCTTACCTTGTTATTATCACGAACAAATCGAACTGGCAAAAAAGTTTGGCAGTATTCCACAAGATGCAACAGAAAAAGAGGAGCAAAAAATTATAGATAATTTTTTTAAATTCTTTGCGAATTATTTGTTGCAGTTTAAACGCAAGTTTAAAATTTTAGATTCTATAACAAAGGAACATATAAGGGATAAAAGGTTCAGCGACCTTGACACCTATTATTCACACTAACCAAAGGAGAAAATAAATTATGAAATAATTTCCTGTAAAAAAAATAAACTTTTCCCCCGACACATTCGGGGGTTTTTTTTGCCCGAAATTCGCACCAACTACAAGGCAAAGCCTTACCTTGTAGATGTGCTTTGCTTTTTATTGCGTAGCAATACCAACAACTGAGCAAAGCGAAACCTTAACGCTTTTGCTTTTGCTTTTCATTTACTGAGCGATAAGCGAAACCTTACTTAGCCCGAACAAAGTGAGGGCAAAATTTTTAGCAAGATTATTTAGTGTGATTATTTAATGTGATTTAGTGTGTGCCTTGCAATGGTCTTTAGATCATAGCAAGGTTCACGCTTTAGAACATTGATTCTTGTTCAAATGGTTTAATATATTCTGTTAATCTATCGCCCACCAATTCAAGAATATCATTTATAATATTTTCCTTAGTTGAATTGATTGGAAACCAATGCGATTTGAAACCTGTTTCGGTATAACTACAAGGCACAGACCACCACTCTACATGGTCAGTATGGGAAAAGTATTCGGGAATGTGAACTAACTTTATATCTATCCCACAATGTGTAAAGTTATATATTATCTTTGGTAAATTTCTAGCCATAATTAAAAGAGTTGTAATTGTTGGGGTGGTTCTTTCTCCCAACCAATTTTGCCCTCACTTTTTAGCATTGGAAAGTTTGTCCACATCTCGTGATTTCTATTGGTACTCATAACATCACCCTCTATATATGGAGAGTCTTTTTTAAGTAGCATATATTTTGTTTCACCTATTTCAGAACAAGGTTCTAACATAAAAGCGACAGTCCAATTCTTATGCCAAATATGAATTGGAGTTTTGAGTGTGATTTGTTCGGGGTTAGTTATCATTCCCATTTTGTCCAGTAGATTACACCATCTTTAGAATCTTCTATATGTAAATCTTTGGTGTAGCCATCTACATATAAACATTTATCAGAACAAGCGTAACCCTCACCATCACCCCAAACATAACCCTCTGTCATTTTTGATTCGCATTGTTCACAAACTCTAAAGGGGGCAATTGGTCTAATGGAATCAGAGCGTAAAAATTGATTTAATTTTTGTGCAGTTAAAGGCATAATTTATTTCTCCTCTATGTAGTTTACACCGTTAATAATTTCAGTTAAATCTTCGTAAAGTTTTCCAAAGGCTTGGTGTACTTCTTCACAATCTCCATAAATATTATGAATAAATTTATCATCACTATGTTCCATAAAGATACTATTATTTATACTATCTTCTAATTTTTCACAACTTAATTTCCATAGTGGTTTCATTATATCTCGTACTTCTTTTGCTTTATCTATTTCGTTTTGTTTATATTTTGGAATTAACATAATTTATTTTTCCTGTAAGTTATAATATTTTTTTGTTACTACCCCTAATTATAGAGAATATCTACTCTTTATGGTTTAATAATATTCAACTTAACTTGAATATTTTGCAAGTTAAATAGTTAATTCTTTTTCTTTTCGGCGTAGATAAGGTGTATAGTTATGACTGTAATAAATACTTTTTTTAATGGAGAATAAAATGGCACTATCAAAAGGAACTAAACCATCAGATGCAAACATTGAAGCGTGTGAGATTTGGGCAGAGTGTGGTATGCCACCAGTAAGAAAGGAGATTGACCACGAACAATGGGAACTAATGCAAGAGAAGTTTCAAGAGTTGGGCAATGCCATTATGATTGGCGATGATAAGTTTATTCAAAAATTCATAGGAGAAAATTCATGAGTGATTTATTTGAGATGTGTGCAGAATACACTAAACAACAATGTGAATTAGCACAAGATGATAGACACGATTCAGATGCAGAGGATTTCAAAAGAGAATCCAAGCAACTGAAAGAAGATAACCCTATCATCTTACCTACTGATATTAACCCACCCGATTGGCAAGAACTTCAAGAGAAAGATGAACAGTCGATGAAGTATCAAGATATTTTTGAGGAGAAATTATGAGTACAGATCAAGAGAGAGAATATCAAGAACAGTCAGCAATGGAAAGCAAGATTGATTCTATCCAAACACAGGTAGATGAGGTTTGCAAATTAGCAAATAATACCTATGATGTTATTGTTGATATTACAAACCTATTTGGTGTAACAAAAGAATTGATAGACTCTTTAAAAGTTAGGATTACAGAACTGGAGAAGAAGTCGTGAGTTATAAGAAAAAAGATACAATAATTGCTGAACTAACTGCTAAAGTTAGTGAGTTAGAGGGTGAGATTGCTCGTGATTTAGAACTCGTGAATGTTCAACACCTAGAGAGTGAGATTGCTAGACTAGAGCAAGACATACATGGCAGAGAACTTGATAAGAGAGAGTATCTCTGTATCATAGAAGATGTTGATAACTTTCTAACAACAAATCTGATACCTAAACTTTTCTTAAATGCACAAGCATCTAAGGTGTACGCTTTTAGTAGAAAGATTGAGGGATATGATGAACTTTCTCAAGCCACATTTCATCTTAAACATTGGGTGGTTGATGGTAAAAAATCTTTGCCTTGGGGTGAACGTCAAGCATACACTAAGGTTGAATGTTATCCAGAGAGAGGTACATACTAATGAGTAAAATGAAAATGAATGTACATGGCTTTCCACCACTTGTAAGTAAATACACAAGGGCAGGTAAAAAGGGCAGAGCGATTGTTTGCCCTAACTGTAATGCAAAGCACAAGGTATCTCACTTTAGTTGGACTGTTCTTACTTGTATGTCTTGTTTTAAGGACATTGATAAAGAGGATTGGACTGTTGCCTTAACTGATAAAGAAAAATACACAGGTAAAACCAGCATCTATGGAAATGGTATTGTAATGAAAGAAGTCAATACCAAAATGATCCAAGATTCTGAAGTGATGGTTAATACTTCTGACTATCCAGACTTTGCTGATAGTTATTTTGAACGAGCATCGTGGGTTGATGGTAGTGAATTAACAGAAGAAGAACTTGAATACTTGGAAAATGATGGTGGCTATCTATATGAATGTTGTGAAAGGAGTGTCTTTTAAAAAAGACTTGACAGATGTGTAGAGGTACTATACTATGACACTTATGGAAACTATATTATTACATATAACAATATTCATATTCGTATCAATCTTATTGGCTTGTACTTTATTGCCATTTTTTGTACGCATAAATATTAAAATTCATAAAGGAGAATACAATGACGACCAAGAAAGATAGAAATATATATTCAGTTATATTACAGGCAAGAGGAATGATCGGTGCAGTAACTAAAAATGCCACCAACCCTTTCTTTAATTCTAACTACGCAGACATTAACAATGTGATTGATACCATCAATCCTGTTTGTGAATCATTAGGATTAGTGTGGACTCAATGCCCCAAAGTAACAAAGGAAAATCAAGATATACTTTACACAAGATTATCTCTTGAAGATAACCCCGAACAATTCATTGATTCGGAAGTTAGATTGTTAATGCCAAACCCCACTTCCCAAGTGCAAGGTGCGAGTATAACTTACGCTCGGAGATATGCACTTATAAGTATGCTAGGATTACCAACCGAAGATGATGATGGTAACTCTGCTAGTAAGAAACCAACACCAACACAGAAAAGAAACCTCAAGATCAACGAAGCAATGGACAGGTTGGTGGAAGCACACAAGAACAAAGACTTAGAATCTGCTACTAATATATATGAGTGGGCAGTTGATAAGGATTATGTTCAAGTGATAGATAAACACATTCAATTATTTGGAGAATAATGGCTAGTGTATAATATGTATTGTAGTAGGTGCATCCAACTGTCGGATAACGTACAAGTTATGATGAGGGTGGCGAGTGAAATTAACAGTTACTGAACTTGCTCTACTATAAGGTTTGGGTAGTACCATCCTAGATTTATTTCGGGGAAAAACTACCCACTTATTTTAATTGAGGAGATAGTAATGGCAGGAGAATACGACAACACCAACAGGGGTAGTATTTGGAAGAACAACAAAAGGGAAACCGAAAAACATCCCCATCTTACAGGCACTCTTAATGTAGAGGGCAAAGATTTTTGGGTATCAGCGTGGGTTAAAGAGAAAGATGCCAACCCTAAAGCACCCGAACTTACTATGAGTATCAAGCCCAAAGACGATAGTAAAGTAGTACCATTTAAACCTGCTATTGAGGATGATGATTTGCCATGGTAATTGTTAAAAGAAAAAATGGTCATGAGTATACTAAGTTGCCTATGGAGTCAAGAAAGAAACCTGCATGGGCAAGAGTGTACACCCTTGATGATGGATCAAAATGGACAATCTTTACTTTGGCTACTGAACTACAGAAAAGATTTCCTTATATAAATATATCTTTATATATGGTAAGAACAAGACTTAATAAACATACTTGCCTTGATAAGATTTTTGCTGAACCAATTTATACTAGACCACCAAAAAAGAAAGAATCTAAAGATGTGGATATGGCTTTATTAAAACTGGTGTTGAGGACTATATAATATGGCTACCCAAATGATAGAACTACAAAAACTTAAAGCAATTATCTTGGAAAGAGTTATAGAACACTTACAAGAACAGGCTAATAGTGGAACTGAATTTACTCGTACAGAAGCAGAGTTTCTTTTAGGGTTTATAGGCAATATGATGATAGAAGAATTATTAAGAAACAAGGAAAAGGGATGACACATATATGCCCCTGTTGTGGACATGAAGCAACTGTTCAACAACTTGAAAAAGATTTGGTAAGGGTGAAGAAGAAACCCACGCCATACGAAAGTGGTTTGTTTGAAGAGTTTAGATCAAGATACAGAGGTAAGAAGCGTGGACTTGAAACTGAACTGGAGAATTTTACAAGGCACAAAGATTGGAGAAATGTATTAACTAGACTAACCAAACTTAAACTAAACTTTGATGTAACACAAAGCAAATACATTCCTCACTTACAAACTTTTATTAATCAAAGACGATGGGAGATGATGGAACAAGATGAAGTTGAATCACCACACCCATACGGCAATGAACATGATTGGAGAAAACAATGAAATGGGAACTAGCAACTTATGAAAGTAAACTCAAAGAACTTGAAGAAATTAACAGATGGACAGATAACCTAATGATCCTTAGATTAAAGAATAAATTTGGGTGGACAATAGCACACGCCCAAGCAAGAAGAGGTTGGACAACAAAAGATAAAGATGTATTGAAGTGGGCGACCAAGCATGGATATACTGTTGCCCATGTTCAAGCATTTAAGTGGGGAGAGATTACAGACTTTGATGATGAAA
>VTLG01012171.1_pt1 | contig 12133 bp, 15 predicted proteins | sample 4694571 | NCBI WGS metagenome assembly VTLG01 (sample SAMN12604809, study PRJNA352737) | marine metagenome | biome: ENVO:00000447; feature: ENVO:00000209|ENVO:00000569|ENVO:01000036; material: ENVO:00002151; isolation source: viral sequences binned using virsorter ... | reverse complement strand
AGAACAGTTCTTGGAGATGCTTGAGGATCTTACAGATGACGAGATGGAGGATTGGGAAGAGTTTGTAGAAGGGGACGAAGAGTGGTATGATGATGAGTGGGAGGATGAGTATGAAGAAGGGAATGAAGAAACCTCAGAAGATGGGGACGAAGCTTGGTGGGGGGATGCTGAACCAGAAGGGGAAGAAGAAGACGAGTGGCTGGAAGAACCCGAAGAAGAAGTAGATGAAGATTGGTTAGAAGAGGAATTAGAAGAGGAATGGGAAGACGAATGGCTCGATGATGACGAGTCTGAACCCGACGGCTCTATATCTGACGAGGAAGAAGTGGATGAAGAGCAAGTGGATGAAACGGAGATGCCTCTTGCTGAAGAGGACGAAGAAGAACGGGAAGAACGGGAAGAAGGGTTAGATGAAGAAGTCGAAGAAGAACGGGAAGAAGAAAGCGAAGAGATATTTGAAGAAGATGAGGAAGAAGTCGAAGAAGAGTTTCCTCCAACAACAACAGTAGCTCCTGAACCAGAGCCTGAACCAGAGCCTGAACCAGAACCAGAGCCTGAACCAGAGCCTAGTTGGGATCCTTACGCAGATTGTCGGGGCACCTCAGCGTGTGAGAGTGCTCCGGGTGGTTTTACCACTTGGGAGGCTTACGACGCTGCTAATGACCCCGGCTACTATGACGATCTAGGTACACCGCCGGGTGGATATGAGACTTGGCAGATCTTTATTGTTGAGGTTGAGGCAGGAATAGTCCCCGAAGAGGTCGCAGCCGAACTCCTTCCCGAAGAGATGGCTGAAGAGTTCATTCCTGAACCTGTGCCTGTGTACGTGCCAACCTACACGATGACGAATACTGCTGTGTCACTGCAAGAAACTATCTCTACTTCTACAGCGACTGCTCAGACTGGAACAGCAACAACAACAGATGTCACCGCCACTGAGTCGGGAATCCTGACACAGAACATCAACGATGGACATTGGCATTTAGACACAACAACGGTCACGACAACCGCTACAACGGTTACTAATACTCTTGTTGATACAACAACGGTGGTGGCGCGCACAGGGATTGATTTCGTGTCCTGTACTTATATCGATAATATCCAGAGTGGCTGTAGTACTCAGAGGTCATGGGATGATCCTGTCACTACGGCTACTTCTGGTGATGCCTATACGCAAGTTTCTACGACCACAGCAGTGGTGTCAGCGACTGTGATGACCGAAGAAGGATGTGCTGAGGGCGGTTTCCGAGGTATGGGGGATTGGTGTATGGTTACATCTGGTGGTAGGAACGACCACGATATGATTCAGTTCTCTTTGGAAGAGACTACGAGCGTTCGTATCGACGCTGAATCGAATCTGACTTACGCACAGTTTGTCGCAGGGAACCATGAGTATGGTGATCCGTATATCTATCTTAACAACGACAATGACTCCGACGAGGGAGACCATTCAGCAGATGAAAGCGCAATTACAGTTGGCACCGCTATTGAGACGGATGATGACGGTGGCCGACAGTGTGATGATAATGGTGGCATACAGAACTGTATAAACCCGCCGAGTAGTGCAACGGACCCTGATGAAACTCCCAACATTACTTACTGTTCCAGCGGTGGGGCCTGCTCTGATGGTGTCCCAGTGATTGACAACGTGAGCGACGTTTGGGACAGCGAGATTGTTCGCACCAATCTGGCACCCGGAGATTATGTAGTGAGAGCTTCTGTATACAGTACCGGTCATGACGGTTGGTACAGATTAACAATTGAGGAGGATGAATAATGATTGAACGTATTAAGATGGCACAGCCACAAACGCATTTAACAAGTACGTTTCTTGGCTGTTTAACAGCAATGACTAATGGTGATATATCAGCTATTACAGGTGATCACTGGGCTAACGCTCTCCGATCAGGCGGTATAACAGCAGTTATAGCAACTGTGGTAGCAGCAATGGGGCTTCGTGTTAATAAATGGACACGGGCTATATTGTGTGGAGCGGCAACATTCGGGGTGGAAATGATCGCCCAGTCTCCAACCTACGGCACTTCAAGGGCTGATATCGCTCAGACTTCATTGGTTGCAGCAGGCATAGCAACTGTGCTAGCATTGGTTGCTGGAAGAATGTTTGATAGAATACTAAATTCGGAGAAGTGATGCAACCAGAAGAAACAAAAATGAAAGTATGGATTGACCAAGATCTTTGTACAGGAGACGGTTTGTGTGCTGAAATATGCCCTAGCGTATTTGAGATGCACGATGATGGACTGGCTTATGTTAAAGAGGCTCATTGGCCAACCATGTACGGCCCGGACGGGTCTCCCAAGGGGGAACCGGTTTACAAGATGGCCGCAGGTATGGCTTCTGTGCCTAGTGAGGATATAGAAGCCGCTATCGAGTCGGCAGATGAATGCCCGGGTGAATGTATTTACATTGAACTAGTGGACGACTAAACGTGCTTTTGCAGGTTGGATGTGTTATAATCGACGCATGAGTATTCTTGTACATGAAACATTTGAGGACGGCTGGGAGAAGTCTTGGCGGGGAAAAATTCATAGCGCATACAGGAGCGATTCTGGACTGCGTTTGATGTTTAGAAAAGATGATCATTATGGTTGTGCTTTATATCAAGAGGTTACGCCTAGTCGTCATGTAAAGGTGTCCTACATGGTTAGGGCGCTTAGTAATTGGAATTCACATAGTACTGGTAAGACATTAGGTTTTGCTGATCTTCGTTGGAAAGATAAGTTAGGCCGTTCTTATGGACATGGTAATCGTCAACCTAATCCTGATGGTTTTTCGTTTCGTACATGGTTTGGCAAGACAAAAGATGGCTACATGCCTATTGGAATGTATTTCTATCATCTTGGACAGGTTCCACGATGGGGTGATTCTGTTAAGGTTGGGCAAATTAAAGTTGGTGGACCTGCTGTACTATTTGAATGTGAAGCTGATTTTGATGAAGGGTTTATTCGTGCTAGGATAGATGGTGGCGAGTGGGTTCGTCATAATCTTGTTGTTACTGATAAGACTGCTGTTACGTGGGCGTGGTTAGATGCTTATTATGGCGGCCCTGCAGTTTCGCCTGAGAATATGGCATGGGATATTTCAGATTACAAGTTGGAAAACTTGGGGCCAGATCCGTTAGATCCTGGTATTGATTGGGATGCTATTGCTAGGATGATTGCCGAAAAGGAAGAGGCTGCGAAGGAAACAGAAGCGTCTGAGACTTTGCCGCCGCCTATAGAAAGTGTTGCTGTAGAGACGGGTAAATCCTTGGCTGATGAACTCAGGGCTCTGGCAGATAGAATAGAATCTTTATAGAAAGGAAGTATAATGGAATTTGATTCAAATCCTACTATCCAAGAAATTTTGGATGAGTTAAATAAAACACCTGAAGGAAAAGCTCAGTTAGAACTGGCTGCACTGCGTGCAGTTGTGGCTAAGCAGCAAGCATTTATTGCTCAGTTTAACGGAGCGGAGATTACTGCTGAGGATGTGGATAAAGTTGACAATACCAGTAAGTAATTCAAGAGTAGATCTGAGTCTACTACATCCTAGGTTTAAAACTAGGTTAGATAAGTTTTTTCAAGATCCTAAGATTAAGGGTCGTGTAACTGTTACATCTGGTTGCAGAACGTATGCGCAGCAGAAGTATCTACATGACAAGTACAAGAAGGGTCGTGGCAATTTAGCTGCTAATCCTGATTGGCAACGTCCTGACGGGTTTTTCAGGGGTTCTTTTCATATGGAACAGCCTGATGGTTATTGCTATGCTGTTGATTTTGGATTGATTGGCAAGGGTATTTCGACTTGGGAAGTTAACAATATCGCTAAGCATTATGGAATGCATCCTACTGTGTCCAGTGAGTGGTGGCATCATCAGCCGCGTGATGGTGATGGATGGTTTGATGTAGAAAGCGGTGTCCCTGAGACTGAGGCGGAGAAGGCAACTCCTGTAATAGATTGGTTGGGACTAGTGCGGCTTTTAAATGATATTAAGAAAGATGTTCAGCTTAAGCCAATACGATACAAGGAGCGGTCTGAGCGTGTAAAGACGATGCAGAGGCGACTTGGAGCAATTGGTGTAGATGCCGGTATTGCAGATGGCATCTTTGGCCGTGGAACATTGAAAGCGGTTAGAAAGTTCCAAAAGTATGTTAGATTACGACCAGATGGTATTGTCGGATCTAAAACTTGGGAAGCACTCTGGGAGTAACGCATGAGAACCTTCTCATTTGGAGCGGGCGTGCAATCTACAGCTGTATTGGCATTGCAGGCATTAGGTCGATTACCTGATCCCTATGATGTATTTTTGTTTGCCAATGTTGGTGATGACAGCGAAGACCCTAGATCTTTAGAATATTTTCGTAAAATTCATATACCGTTTGCTGAAAAATACGGGATTGAGTTAGTTGAACTGCATCGTATTTTAAAGGATGGCTCTACGGAGACTATATGGAATAGGCTGTTAGCTGAGAATAGCGCACAGATACCTATCCCAGTTAGAATGAGTAATGGAGCACCTGGATCTAGAGGATGCACTTCGGATTTTAAAATAAGAGTGATACGTAGATGGCAACGTGCTAATGGTTCCTGTAGGGAAGATCCTGCTATAACTGGACTAGGGATTTCCATAGACGAAATTGAACGCGCTAGAGATAATTCTGGTTACGATGATCAAGTATTGGAATATCCACTACTCAAGTTGAACATGAATCGTAAAGCGTGTTTTGATGTGATCAAAGAGGTTGGTTTACCTGAGCCTCCTAAGTCGGCGTGCTTTTTTTGTCCATTTCATACTATGGAAAATTGGCGACGGCTAAAGATTGAAAGGCGCGACCTGTTTGATAAGTCTGTATATCTTGAAGAGCAAATTAATAATAAACGTGACGCCAGTGGTAAAGATAAAGTATGGTTGACTAGGTTTGCAAAACCATTAGATTCAGTTGTGGATGATCAACTGACTTTTGATTTTGGTGGTCCCGAAGATTGTGATTCGGGATATTGTTTTACTTAGGAGTGCATGAGCCTGCTTGGTTGAAAGATATTAATGTTCCGTTATTTGTTTCACGACGCAGACTAGAGCGGCGTGTATCTATGCCTGTTGCCTCCCATAGATGGGCTCTAGATTCAGGGGGCTTTACTGAGCTTCATAAGTATGGAGAATGGTCTATGCCGGTTGCTGAATATGCTAAGACTGTTAATAGATATATTGATGAAATAGGCATGCTGGACTGGGCTGCTCCGCAAGATTGGATGTGTGAGGCTTCTGCTTTAAGAGCTACCGGCTTGTCTGTTAAAGAGCATCAAGTGAAAACGGTAAGAAATTTCCTTGAGTTGCGAGATATTCTTGGATCCGTCCTGATTCCAGTTCTTCAGGGATGGAGTAAAGATAGTTATTTAGAATGTGTTGATATGTATGAAAAAGAAGGTGTAGATCTAAACAAGGAAGACACGATTGGTTTAGGTTCCGTATGCCGAAGGCATGCTGACACTGAAATATCTGACATAATTACGACGCTACAGCCATTAAAATTACATGGTTTTGGCGTTAAAGGCAATGTGTATAAAACTAATAAAGACCTTCTGGTCAGCGCAGATTCAATGGCTTGGTCATTTTGGGCTAGGTATGAATCTCCACTAGAAGGGTGTACTCATCAATCATGTGCCAATTGTCGCATCTATGCTCTTCAATGGCGGGAAAAAGTGGTAAGTGGTAGTATATAGATAGAAATTGAGGGGTGATTATGTCTGAATGTGATTGTGGATGTGAATGTAATTCTAATTGCTCTTGCGGCTGTGATAGCTGCGACTGTTAGTCGAACATTTAGCTATTGGACGGCTAAAATGCTATACTCTATGTAGAGGTCGTCATGGATGATGTAAAGATAAATACGAGTAAAACGATATCATTAGCTCTAGGAGCAGACCCTGATAGCAGTACTGTAAACGCTACGTTGTATCACGAATTCGCTGATAGTAGCGTTGTGCAGGCTTCTACAGCGTGTACAAGAACTTCTGCGGGCAATTACACCATTACGTATGGGGAGTCGCCAGCGAGTTCTAATAACTTTGTGTTATCGCACGGTGGGGCTCATAAGGTTGAGTTTACTTATAATATAAGTTCTACGGAATACACCAGTGAAAATTATTTTAGTGTGTATACGCCGTACATTACGGCTATAACGTTTTTTACGAATCATTCTGATTTACAGACAACGTTTGGTTCCAAGTTTGAGGATTATGAAAAGAAGGCGCGTAGGATTATCAATACCTACTGTGGTCAAGATTTTGATTATTACGGTTCAAAGAGTTTTATTATAGATGGCTATGATACTCGCTTCTTGCGTTTGCCGCATCCTATAGATACGTTGACTACTGTGGTTGCCGACTTTGGAGATAGCGATGCTGAAACTATTCATAACAGTAGTGAAGCTACATTGAATAATTTAGAAAAGTATCATGCTATGGGAAATTTTGGTTCCTCATATGCGATACGATTTAAAAACAAAGTATCTGATACCAGGAAGAGCTATATTGCTAGAACTTATCATAATAAGTTTAATAGTAAATCTGACTATAAGGTGACAGGTAATTATGGGTGGAGGTACGTTCCAAATAATGTTCGAGATGCTGCGGAGCTTTTAATTTTAGATTTGATGAATGACGATAGCGAATTTCGCAGGCATCGTATTCATTCCATTGATATGGATACTACTAGATATCGGTTTGATAGAGACTTTTACGGTTCTACTGGTAATACTGATGCTGATGTGTTGTTGATGGATTACACTCACTATGTAATGGATTACGTGGGGTAGGTATGGCCTTCCAAACGTTTATGAAGTTCCCGCAGCGGATCGATGTTCATCAACTTAGTTCGTCTGCTTCTGCTGCCGGTCAGACAGTTAAAAGCTACTTCTATTCAGAGACTATCAATGGTTTTATGATGCCCGGTAGTCATGAGCGTGATGTGAGTCCATATGTTAAAGATATTGATCAATATCATATTCATGTTCCGAAGCAGTTTAATGGCGTTATAACATATCAATCTAGATTGTTTAATGTTCGTGATAATCGTGGGACTGTTATTGAAGCAGGTCCGCTGGAAATTTTATCTATTATGAAATGGACAGGTCCATCAGGTAAGATACACCATTTACATATTACTGCTAAAGTTGTATCGGAGGTGCAGTAATGTCAGGCAAGGGCTGGTTTTCGATGCAAGTGAAAGATGGTGAACTTAAGAAGACCTCACAACATCTGCAGTCTGCTGATGTAGAACTTTACACAGCATTAACATTGCATGGTGCTGTGTCTCTTGAGCAGATAGAAAGTCGCATTAGGGATGCGTTCCCGGGACGAGAGAAGACTTTGGAACTTGAATGGCGTGCAAGTATGGGAGGATTGGATATTACATTATCATCTCCCAGTCAAGGTATTATAGATTCTATACGAGATCAAGTTGTAGAGATTGTAAATGAAGAAATGAAAGATCTGTCTGTTAATGTTCAAAGAGATTTTAGTAGGAGGATTACAGGGTAATGCCGGTATTTGGTGATCAGATTATAGCGTATGATTTTAATACAGCATTAAAGACCAATTCAGAACTGACCACCGTCGCTGGAACAACTCTGGATATTTTTCCGATGGTTGCCCCCAGTAGCCAAACTCCACCATTTTTGATTTACTATTGGATACCCGGTCATATTGAGAGCACTGCTTATATGCTACGTGAAGATACAATTCGATATCATATTTATGACTCTCAAGCAGATCGTTGTTTTAGGATAGCTAATAAAATTATTAGCATGTTTGATGTTGGTGGCGGGCCGGCAGGGCCGGGTACAGATGCTACTGTAACATCTACTACTAACACAAACAATGTTAAAAATCGGGTATTAAGTTCTAGATTGTTAAGATCTAGAAATGCAGAACCTCTAGAGAAGGAGGGTTGGTACGCTATCCAATTAGACTTTTCGGTCATGTACGTGACAGATTGATTCGCAAGAAAAATGAAAGTACGCTATACTTCTATTACGTATGTGGGAAAAACATCCGGTTTCGTTGCTCGCATAGGGGGAGCCACTTATGAATTTGAGTGGCAGAACTCTAGGGGAGTGGGGAATCGGAAGGATGAAGTGCCTTTAGAGCACGCAATAAAAATAGCAAGATGGAGGGACAAGCGTGGTAAACGTTTGTTTGTCCTAGAATAATAGGAGGAAAAAATGGCAATTACTACTACAAACATCGTAGTCGGTGAAGCAACCGTCGGAATTGGCGAAGCAGGCACCTCGTTTGGTGCTGTAACTGATGTTGGTGCTACCATTGATGGTGTTGAACTGTCCTGGGAACCGGACATGGTTGATATTGAAGTTGACCAGTTTGGTGACGCTGCTAAGGTTATCCAGTCGCGTGTTAAGGTCATGATGAAGACGACTTTGGCTGAGGCAACTTTACGAAACCTTGCCCACGCATGGAACTATTCGTCTACGGTAGCTAGTTCAGATTCAGCTGCTGCTGATATCGTTACCGATTTGGATACTATTTCTGGTGCTTCTGCATCGGTTACATTCAAGTTTGGTATTGAGAACGTGTATCCGTATGAGAAGGTTGTTGAAGTTGTGGGCAACGCGCCCGGTACAACGGCTGCTGCAACTAAGACTCGTACATTTCAGACCAAGCGCGCTGTGTCGTATGCGGCTAGTTCGCATTCGATGAAGCGTTCAGAGGCTGTGGCGTTCCCTGTTGAATTCAGGATTCTGCCCACGGCTGCTGATGTCGGCTATGAGTATGGTAAGATTATGGATCAGGTCACTCTCTCGTAATTTTAGTGAGGGTGGTTGAAATTCGGTTAATAATGTGATAGAATGATCATCTATCACTTACAAGAAAGGTGAGAAAAGTAAATGGCTGCAAATAAAGACCTACGAGAAGGTCAGGAGATTACTTTTGCGGACGGAGTGAATCGGAAAGTATTCCCTCTCACCATCAGGCAACTCCGTAGTTTTATGAAAATTGCGGATAAGTTAAATGTCGATGGTGAGCAGGGACTTTCTGATGCAGATATTGATAACATGGTATCTGCAGCCGCAATCGCTCTGCAAAAGGTTGATCCTGACTTAGCTAATGATGAAGATGCTCTCGAAGATGCTTTAGACCTCAAGTGCTTTGGTGCCTTAATGGCTGCCAGTATGGGCAATGAGGTTGTCGAAGACCCAAACGAGTAGATGGAGGGGGAGTTGAAGTCGCTGACCAACAAAATGGTTGGAGCGATTTCCCTCTCCATCATCTCGTTTTGGAGGCATTTGTCTCCGTTGGGGCTTGGAAAAGCACTTTTGAATTAGAGCTTTCATTAACATTGCCTGAGTTAACTCATATTGTTGATATGAGTCGGTTTAGGCGTCATAATGATTACGATTTATTGGCTAAAGTAGTTACGGGGGAGGGGCTCGGTGAGTACGATTCTATGACTGATCTTGAGGATCTAGGTAGAAGCTCGGGTTCGTCTGCTGACTTTGATTTGGACAGTGAATTTACTATCACACATTTACCCATCGGGCTTGGTTATGAAAGCGACGATGTGGGATAATATAGTAGGTGTGATGTATGGCTTCAGGTGAGACTAACTTAGAGTTTAAAGTTCAAGTCGGTGGCTTAAATGAGCTGGGCAAGCTTCGTGCGTCTGTGCTCAAGTTAAAGGCTGGAACTATAGAAGTTAAAGATGCTTCTATGGCTTTGTCTAACGCCTTCCCCAAGTTGGAGGGAACGGCCAAGGATCTTCAGAAGATTTTCTTCGGACAGGCTACAACTATGAAGATGCTGGTTAGAAACCAGAAGGTCTTCAGAAATGAAATTAAGAATCAGGTTGGTAACCTTAAAGCTGCCAGAAAAGAAACACAACTTGGTAGTTCTGCTTGGCGTAGATACTCAAAAGAAATAGCTGTAGCCCGCAAGCAAATGTCTGGTCTTCCGTTGCGTAAGCTGGGCACTGATTTAAAAAACGTCACTAACTTAATGCTGAAGAATGCTAAGAACCTCCAGTGGGTTGGTCGGCAGATGATTGTCGGTATCACGGCGCCTCTTGGCATAATGATGCGTACTGCGATGCAGTCGTTTGAGGCTTTTGAGAAGCAGTTTGTTAGAACTAAGAAAATTCTTGGTTTGCAGGGTACAGCAGCCGACAGTCTCCGTCAGAAGATGCACGAGCTTTCTACTGAGTTAGGTGTTTCTAGGAGTATTGTTGCTGCACTGACTGCTGACTTTGCTCAGATGGGCAAGAAGATGCTTGGCGGTACTGCAGAGATTCAAGAGACAGCTGCTGAATATGCAGAATTGACACTTCAATTGGAGCATGTCGGTCAGGTGTCCGCTCAGGTTGGGCGTGATTTTATTGCTAACCTTGCTGGTATCATCCAAGATGCGGACATCACTAAGGTAAATGAGCTTGGTGAATCATTCGTAGATACTGGGAATAAGATTGATTATGTACGCGGTCTGCTTGCCAAGTTCAACCTTGTTGAGAATACAACTGCTTTGTCCTTGAAGGATTTGGCTGAGGCTTTCCCGCAGGTGTCGCCTGCTGCTAAGGCTGCTGGTATTGATCTTGTGTTCTTGTCCGGTATTATTGGTGGTATGCGGCAGTCTGGTTTGAATGCCACTGAGTCTGCTCACGCTTTGAAGTTTGCTTTACAGAGGATGATTGCTCCTACTGCTGCGGTAGCAAAGATAGTAGCAACATTCGGTTCCGGTGTTGAAGGTTTCCATAGTGATCTTGGTATCGGCAATATGATGCTATTCAAGCTGGCTGAGAACATGGAGCTTCTTAGGTCGTCAGACGCTAAGGAAGAGGGTGCTCTTCAATATCTTGGTGCGTTGGTTGGAAAACGTCAGGCTTCACGTATTTATGCTACAACTTTGGCTTTGGGTTCATTTCAGGAGAATTTAGAGGCAGTTGGTAAGATATTCACAGATCTAGGTGATCAGGATTCTGTATGGGCTTCTATTGGTCATGATATTACTAATGCTGTTGATGATAAAGCGTTAAAGAAGAAATTTGAGAGAGCTTTTTCTACCGAAGATTCGGTAGAAAGGTTCCTTCTTGATATTCATAATTCAAAGATTGCTTTAGAGGGTGAATCGAAAACGAAGTTACTTGCTACGGAACGCTCTATGGCTTTGAATAGGGCTTTGGAAGGTTTGAGTCCTCCGATGAAAGCTATGGTGATTGACTTTATGGGTGCTACTAGTGCCGGTAAGCAGTTTGCCGAAGAGTTTAAGGCTGTGATGGCGGGTCCTGCGATGCAGATGCAGCTTGTTCGTGGTGATATTAGAAACCTTCTCTTGGATATTGGTACACAGTTCTTTGATACTATTAGGGGTATTATTCCTAAGATCAGGGAATGGATTCAAGCCATGCAAAATATGAGCCCTACTGCCAAGCAGGCAATTCTTGTAATTGGCCTACTTGCCGCTGCTCTTGGTCCTTTGGCGTTTATTTTTGGTCAGGCAGGAAATGCGATTGCCAGCATAGGTAGCGTGGCGGCGGCTGTGTTGCCTAAGATGAGAGATTTGACTAGAAGCTTGATGCTTTCTAAGGCTATGGCTGGTGAGAGTCTACCATTAATTAGAAGGTTTGGTACGGGGTGGATTGATACTGGCGCGAGAGTTAGGAAGGCTGGCCGGGGCATGAGGGATACTTTTAAGGCTTTAAGAGCCGATTCTGCAATAGCTCTCACTGGCTTTAATGAAGCTGTAGTTAGCGGTGGTGTGACGGCGGGTGCTGGTGTAACAGGAGCCGCTGCAGGAGCCGCTGCAGGACCAATGCATGGTCCTTTCTTAACCGATATAGATCAAAGCAAGTTGGAGCCTAAGGATGCGAAGCGGGTTAACAGACAGATCAAAGCATCAGAAAGAGAAATACGTAAGGCTCGTCAGGCTACTCAGTCTACTCTTAAGAATAGTGCTGAAGATATTGATCGATGGAGCGCTCGCTTTAAGAAGCGATTCACAGAGACTAATGATAGTGCTAAAAAGTTTGCTAAAGGATTCAAGCAAATAACTACACAAGCTCGTATTCCTGCCGGTCAGCCCGGAGCAGGCCAGTTTATGAAGGCTGAGACTGCTCGGCCTAGTG
>VTLG01008428.1_pt1 | contig 12134 bp, 18 predicted proteins | sample 4694571 | NCBI WGS metagenome assembly VTLG01 (sample SAMN12604809, study PRJNA352737) | marine metagenome | biome: ENVO:00000447; feature: ENVO:00000209|ENVO:00000569|ENVO:01000036; material: ENVO:00002151; isolation source: viral sequences binned using virsorter ... | reverse complement strand
CGAAGCTAAAATCGTCCCCGTCAAACAAAATACCAACCGTTACATTTTCTCCGCTGTTCGTCATAGAACTGTAAGTGGTAGCTGCTGACGATCCTGATTGATTCTTGAAGAAATAACCATCGTCGGAACCTGCTGAGATCGCATAAGTGGTTGTGCCACCACTGCCACCGCTTGCGGTTGATCCGTCAACCTTGCGTGCAATCGGCCTGCAAATCTTAGAACCTATTTTAGATAATTGCATCTAGCCGATTTCCTTATCTGTTATTTTTCGCAACACAATATTGATAGCTGCAACTACACCGCCGACAATGGCTGCTACTTCTGGATTTTCTGCCACCCATTCCCCATTTGTCAAAGCCGTTAAACTCGACACAACAAACGCCAAAACGTTAACCCAGATAGTCTTACTTTGATACCACTTTTTCATACCGGCAAACACCCTTTCAAGCTAAACGCCCCGAACGCTAACAGCCCAGCGGCTAAGAGTAAAAACGTATACTTTCGTTTAGTTCCGACGGCCTTAGCCAATTCTGTTTTGGCTTCTATTTTATCAAGTTTGTAATCTTGCCGCCCCTGCTTTTTTGCAACGCCTTTGCGTTCTTCATGCGTATAGATATACTGCCCGTCTTCGGTTCTATATCGTTTCTTTCTGCCAACCATTTAATAAACCCTAAAATCTTCCGTGCAAATAACCCACGCTCCGGTAAGCTCTGCAATTTCTGCGGCTTGCTGGCTTGATGACTCAATGAACCAATCGTTCCCGCTGGCCGCTAACGCTTCGGCTTTGTACTTTGTGACCGCTTGCGGTTGTAGCCTTTCGGCCTCCGTGCCTCTAAACATTATAAGCGATTTGACGTTTACGCCGTAACGCTTACACCAGTCCAGCGTTGCGGCTCTATCTGTTTCAAGCCTTGCCGTTATTATTGTTACTAGTGACTTCCTCGGCAAGTACCGCGGGCGGGCTGCCTCGGCCTTCCATGACCTAACCGGCTGATCGTGACAAATTACACCGTCAAAATCAAACGCTGTGGTTTTAACAAATCCGCTATTGAACAGGTTCCACTCTAGCAAGTGCGGCGGCTCTAATTCTTTAACCCATAAATCAGGCTTACGCTTGCTATGTGGGTTAGTGAATACGCTACACTTCAAACCCTTAAAGCCTTCTAAACGCTTTAGCGTGTTACCGTTCATTGTTGTATCATCGACAAACGCCACGTTTACCGGCTCCGCTGGTATGATCCGGCGGCCATGTCCCACGCTGGTAACGCTCCCCTTCTTTAGCGTGTATAGCGGAAGGTGCAAATACGCCGCAATGATAGAAGCCGGTATCATGCCGGATCGTGGAATTCCGCATATCGCGTCGACCTCCGGTGGTAGCATCTCGGCTAAATCTCTAGCCGCATTAACTAACTCGGTGGTAGGTATTAAACGGGCGTTCTTATATGCTGGGGTAGCTGTGGCCGCGTTCAACTTTGCCCTTCGTTTCTGGCAAGGGCTGCAAGGCTTAACGCCGACGGCTTTAGTTATCATCGCGACGGTATCCCCCAGCCCTTTTTTTAGCCCGCAATTTCTACGGGTTTCCTTGCGTTTAATCACGCCGCAATTATTGCACTGTACCCCGTCGGCTATTTTTGTGAATACACAATCCATTTTCTAAGAGTTTGTAATTGATACCGATATAGAGCCGACGTCACATAAATTTGAAGGACAAAAAAAGCCGGTGGTAGTATACCAGCAACCGTTAGTATTTGAACCTAAGTTCAAATTTGTAACGATACAATCTTGATCTGCCAGAATGAAATAACCTATTAACTCGTAGCCCGCGCCGATGTCATAAAGAAATAATAATTTCCAATCATCACCACATCTGAATAATTCTATCCGCTGAACGTCGCAACTTATAGCCGAGTAATCGCCGGCCTCATAAGCCCATAGGCAACCGCTAACCGTGCAAGGATCAAAAGTAGCTTTTGAATCACTAGTGTCTATTTTTGTGAGTGTAAACGTATCGTTCAAATCAATACAGGTTTCGCAATCATCCGTATTAACAACGCCGCTAATAGAAACGTCGTATTCTTCCGGAGTCCAGCACTCACAACCACAGTTAGTCGTGAACGATTCACAACCGGCTCTATCTTCTACGCTGCGTTTAATTGTTACGCTATGCACTCGCACATGCTGCGGAACGCTAGAAACAACCCCGCCACAATCAAACGTAGTGGCTCCAGCATATAAACTATAAACTGTTGACATCGCCATCTGGTCGCCGTTGTGCGGTGTAATCTTGACCAAACGATTAACGACGCTGGGAACGTTTACATAGATTACCCTGTCTCCGTTGTCACAGTCCAATATGGCAACCTCAACCGCTCCCCTCCAATTTGTAACGCCGGAGGGTAAGGTTGAATAATTAGATCCTAGCGCTGTCTCTGTTCCCGCCGTATTTTTAACATACTCAAAAACGATTGCGTAACCGGTTGAATGATCGTAGTCGAATTTAATCCTTACAGCGTGCCAATTATCAGCATCAACGTAATCAACTATTACCTCTAAGCCTATATTGTAGTTAGTCGTTGGTAGGCTTGAATCATAGAACAATTCAACATCAAAGAAGGAATGATATCGATCCGGCAGCGATTGCCTAAATAATGCCCGCCGGCCAGAAAAGACAGCCGAGGAAACGCCTTTTGCAAACGGCTTATTTATATCTGGACAGCCTAAGCTAACACAACCCGCATCGGTTGTTAATATTTGCCAGATGTTACCGCCGCCGCTCTCGTCGTCCCATTCTTCCCCAAGATAGCTTAGGCTTGATCCTGCCGTTACCAACTGATCGCAAAAATCAGATTCATAAATTAAACAACAGTCACAATCATTACAATTAGGGCTTCGTTTGGTCGCTGTCATTAGCCGCAGGCTTCCATATCAACAAACCACGAACCGAAGCCGTTTACTTTGATAGTAATCCAAGCCCCCGAAGCAATAGAAGCATCGGCGATATTATAAACGCTGATATTGTGTCCGGTATCTGTCAGCGTTGATCCGCTCAAGTAATAAACGCTCGCGGTTCCGCTGCCCGCAGTGGTTCCACTTCTACCGCTGATTCCGTCGCTTTTCGCTATTGCGGTTTGTGGTTCTTCGACAATCCATAACCCGCTTTTGAAATCCCTAAAACACCTAATTATAGTATCAACCGGAATAGGTAAAAGTGACTCGTTACAAATGTCAATTTCTCTATCGGTCAAATCTGCCGCGTAACTTTCACGCCGTTTTTGGTTGCTTGCCGTTTTTGCGTCGCGGTCAAACTCTAAAGGTATAGCCTTGCCTGTACCTAACGCCCCGCCGCTGGCAGGCGTTATAATTTCGCTAACCTTTACCCAGATAATATTTTCTACAGATATTTGCGACTGGCTACGGGCGGCCTTTGCTTCCAGATCGCGAACCCTTGCCTTGATTGTTTGGTGGTCAGCTTGTATTTTTTGAACGGCCTCAGCCGTTAACATGTAGCCTCTAGGCATCTATCGAACTTATCGTCAAAGGGTTACCAGATACTAAAAAGTTTGTAACTGTCACAACGTCCGGATCGTAGCTAATACCGCCGCCGGCTTTTAGGTTTAACGTTGTAACTGTTCTGGCTAGCGCAGTTCTAAAACAATCCAGCGTGCCGCCCTGTGCATTACAGGTTGTAATTGTTCCGGCTCCGTTATAGGTCAACGTGCCCGCGTCCAGATTAGCGGTTGTAATATTACCTTCAACGCTCGCACTGCCGCCGATTAGATTAACAGTTGTAACGCCTGCCTTGCTGTTAACCGTTCCGCTGTAAATTGTAACGGTGGTAACGCTCGCACCTGCTCCGGCGTTAACTGTGCCTCCGTTCATATTAACAGCCGTAACCGTTGCGGTTTCTCCCGCTCTGGCTGCAATGCCTACCGTACCGCGTGTGACGTTTAACTCGTCAATCCCGGAGCCTTTCAGGTATAAACCCTGTTGGCCGGTTGCTGCTCGCGCTGTGCCTTTGACCGTTATATCAATCGCCGAAGTATTGACATCAATAAAACAAAGCCCAGAACCGTTAAACGTTAGGCTGCCGCATTTGATTTGCAGATAGCCCGCTTTGGTTGCAATCTTTCCAGAATATCCCTTTTCAACAATCACATCTCCTAGAACACCATCTGAAGTGCGGTCTAGGTTTGTCGTAACGTCGCCGGTGTATTCACTGGTGAAGAATACATCATCCCCAGCCGTTGGTACTGATCCGCTCCAGTTGGCCGCGTTTGACCAGTCGCCATCACTATTTCCGTTTGTCCAAATACAATCTGCCATTAGTCCACTATTCCTAAAAAGGCTCGTTTCATTTTTTCGGGGTTGCCGGCTGGAATCCACCTATTCCAGTCTAGCTCTGGGTAAACCGCATACGCTAAATATACCGCGTCCATATCCTCTAACTCTAACTGTTGACCGTGACCGTCCAGCAAAACCGGTTCGGCCAACGGTACGCCGTCGGCATCTTTGATATTATTTTTTTGGGTTGCTCCGGTACTAGTGAGCAAATTAGAATCTTCGCAATACCCTTTATCAAGGAACTCAGGCCGCCAACCGAATAATGGGTCAATTAATATTTCTATATCTACAGCCCAAAATAAATTTCCGTTTTTAATCCTGCGGTCATAACTGAAGCCCATACAGCGCCCCATGTAAGCAGGAATATGAACAATTACGCTTTTTGTATGATCTTCAATAATATCTATTGGTTCACTATTAACCGTGTTGATGTAATACAGCCACTCTTTCGGTACAGCCACCGCTAAATTCATACTAATAGTTAATCTTAATCGACTATAATCTACCTCATAGGGTGGATCAAAAGGCGTAAAAACACTATTGGTTATTGGCACACCGTCCATCAACTCGCAAAAATGTATTCCTGCGGCTATGTGGCTTCCTAGCTTTGGTTTACCACCTTTGATTGGCTCAGCGATAAATTCTCCGAGTTCTTTCCCCACTTGAAACCTTCTTTGCCCCAAGTAACCGCCCCAAGTAGCCGCCCTTGATGCAAGCATTGAAGAAATCTTTATTTTTACATACTCATCTGTTGGATCATCTGTAGGCTGGTCGTCTGGGTCTAAGCCGTCTGGTTCTTGGCCGTTGGGTCCGTCTGGGCTTTCGGGCGGTTCTAGCGGTCCATAGGTAACAGTTACATTCCAAACCTTTTCGCTGACCGGAGCTGGGCTAACGCTCTTTACAAACGCGAACGCGTCAACATCATTGCCGACGTTGTACGACTCGTTCGGCATTGGTATTCTGTTTGTGCCGTCGTCCGCGTTGATAATTGTAAGCGGGCCATCGTTGCGGTCGTCAACCTCTACCTGATAAACAACATTAAAAGTTATTCCGCTGCCGGCTGTCTCGGTTCCTGTCCATCCGCTGTGCAAAATTTTAACGCTTGTAACTGCCATGTTATATCGTCGCTACCTTATTTTTTTCGCGTGTGTTCTTCTCGATTTTAATCAGTTCTTCTTTTGCTTCTTTTTGCGCTTTTAACTGTGCTACCTGATGCTTCTCTAGCGCTTTAATAGCGTCGGCTCTAGCACTAACAGCCGCCGCTGTTCCCCGAACCGCTGCCCCCACGCCTTGACGGTTGGCAATGATCCCAAGTTTTTTAGCCATCTTATCTAGGACTTTGTTTTCCTTCTCCAGCTTTTTAATATTATCTTCCGCAACATCGCCAACCTTTTTCGTTCCTTCGGCGGCTTTGTTAACTTGGTTTGTTGAATTTGCTACCTTTCCGGCTGCCTGTTCGGCTTTGTTTGCGTTAGCTTCTAAGCCGTCGAAAGCCGAATTAATAGCAACTCCCGCCGCTACTCCTGCAACGGCTGCGCCTGCTAGTATCGCCCAGCCTTTCGGCCCTTCCAAAGCCAGAACAGCGGCTTTCGCAATCGCGACGGATCGCAAGATTGTGATCATCGTTTTGAAAACACTAATAATTTTATGAATGATTTTTATCGTTAACGCAAACGCGGCTATTCCTGCAATGATCGTTACAGTCAATTTTATCGTTGAAATATCAATAGTTTTTAGCCACTCTATTGCCATAAATCCAATAGTTAAAAGATCATTAATAACAGGTATTAAAAACTCACCGATTGAAATCGCTAGATCGTTAACTTTATCTTTGAACGTTGACCACTTGCCGCTTAACGTGTCGGCCTGTTCGGCCATTAGGTTGCCAAACTTCCCGCCTTCGCCGCCGAGAGCTTGCATAGCTTGCTGGAAGTCTTGAAAGGAAACCTTCCCCTCGGAAACCATTTTTCTTATCGCTTCTTCAGGTACGTTGAAATGGTCAGCAAGCGCAGTTATTACAGGTATTCCGCGCTCGGCTAACTGGTTGAGCGTTTCCCCCATAACCTTACCTTGACTCTTGATCTTGCCGAATATCTGCGCTAGGTCGCCAATATTCGCGCCTGATGCCGCCGCAAGATTGCCCAGAACATGAAGGGTACTGGTTACTTTATCAGCCGAAACACCAAAGGCTAAAAGCTGCTTTGAGGCTGATATTAAATCATTTAATTGAAACGGTGTAGAAGCTGCAAACGTTCTAATCTGCTGAATCAATGCGTTAGCACTTTCAACCGATCCGGTGAACGACTTAATAGCGATTTTGTCCTGTTCCAGCTGGGCAGCAAGCCCGATACCAGTCTTAAAAAACTGTAGGCCACCAATAGCGGCTCCGATTTTTGCAGCAACACCTATTACAGATTTTCCGAAGCTATTCATCGAACCCTGAGCGCGCCTAACCCCTGATTCAAACGGAGCGGTTTTAGCTACAAAGGTAGCGGCGATTGATCCTATGTTAGCCATCTTTTTTTCCGTACCTCATCGCGTTTAAGTATTGGTCGTCTATTGCTTTTTTTGTCGGTTGCTCTTTGAACTTTGGAACAAATGAATCTAAGTCTAATAGATCGCCTTTTTTCTTTGCCAACAAATTTAATACTATTGAACAAAGGTAACTAGTCTGTAACCAATCCTCTCCAAACGGTTCTACATGGTAGAACGCTAGCCACTCATCAAACACCTCAGCCGGCATATTTTCAAGCATTTGGGGGACATCCCAAACGCCTAAAGCTAGTCCTAGTCTGTAGGCGAAACGGCGGCGGCTATCGTTTCGGAGTTTTTTTCCAGTTCCTCGATTTCATTATCACCGAAACCGGCAAAGTCACTGCAAGCATCAAACAAGGCGGCAATTACTGCCCCGTCTAATTCTCCTAGTCCGTCCATATCGGCCAACGTTAACAGCGGCTGCCCCTGATCATCAACTAACATAGTGATGATTAAACGCCGCCGCGCGTCAATGTTAACCTGTCCGGTTTTCTTGTTTATAACTGCCCGCTCGAATCTGCTTTTTTCCGCTTCGCTTAATGATTTAATACGAAACGTTAAATCAGCAATTTCCACAGTTCTAAACCGTCGTCCGGCTCTTGCGAATAATTCATTCCTCGTCGCTATTGTCATTTTCTAAAACCCCCTCTATGTCTTCGTTTTCCGGCGGCTGGTTAACGCTCGACACTTCGCCGGCGTTATCCGCAACCGCTTGTTTAACTAGCTCTACAACATCCGCTGAAAATGTGCGAATAAAGCAAACCGGACGGCCTGCTTCTGTTCCACAATAGCCCGCTAGAGTTCCATCAATTAAAACTCTTTGGACATCGTCTATATTTTCGTTTGGATGCGGTTCAAATGAAATCTTCACGTTTTACCCTCTCTCAAAAGTTAAGCGTAGGTTGGTTGTCCAGCCCATTTAATAGTGAATTCGCCACTTAGCAAACTACCATTTTCCGAATCTGGCCCGCTGCTTGTGGTTAAAAAGCCGCTGCCGCTCAATGTTTCGCCGCTCGTGTAGGTTATAGTAATTGTTTCAGCCGCTCCGCTGATCGGTGGAAACGTCGTAAAAGCTGGGTCCCAGTAGAACTCACAGCTAAACTCTCCGCCGTCAATTAAATCATCTGGAACAAACGTTTTATAATCGCTAGTACCTAAATGTGTCGTTTCGATGCTTTCGCGGCTCATCTCGGTGCCGCCAATTCGCGTATAATTTGCGGTAAATCCGCTGGTGCCAAACACGATTGTAACACCGTTTCCAGTTTGTAAAGCCACTGTAAAAGCTCCTTCTTAAAATGTCGGGATTGATTCCGAAAATACAATTCTAAAGTCTAAGGCTGTAACGTATAAACCGTCGTCGCTACCGTCGGCGGGTACTAAATAACCGCTGTCTCGGCTTTCTAGAATACAGCTTTTTATTGTTTCACTACCGGCGGTGCCGGTGTAACCCTGCAACGCCTGCCGTACCGCTTCCGCTACACTTTCGGCCTCTAACCGTGTAGCACTAAAACACGCCACCTCTACCAGCGATTCAACAAAGCCAGCCGAGGCGCTGATTGTGTGCATGTGGTCGCTCCGTGTTTCGCTAAGAACAACGGCTGGGAATGTTTCATTCTGCGCCAGCGCGTCCGGCCTGATCCGTGTTGATACTAAATCAGTAACGCCGCTTATTGTTAATAGGTAGGTTCTAAGGCCGCTGCATACTGCGCTCATTTACTAGCCGCCTTTCTGATCGCTGCTTCTAGGGCTTCAACGCTTTTAGCTCTCATTTTTGCCGCTGCTGCCTGCGTTCCTGTTTTAACCGCCTGTGTTAAATAACCTGTGCCGTGTACCCGTCTTCCACTATCTTCATTGCTCCAATAGTAACCCCTGTGACCCGCGTTTACTAAATGTGCATGTGGCCCGATTACTTCATTGTTTCTGTAGGCATGGCCGATTGTAGCGCCAATAACGCCGGCTTTTCTCCACTTGCTGGGGTTATTCCATTTTGTCGATTTTTTAACAACAATAGAACGTCGCAACGCGTCTTTCTGCGAACCCCTAACCGCTTTAGTTGACGCGCTCCATTTTTCACTAGTTCCGGTTTTTCTACTTTGCGGGGTTTGTTTTCTAAGATGTGATTTGTAACCGCTCCCCGCTGCCGTAATAACTTTACGCTCTACGGATCGGCGCAGGCTAGGCGTTAATGATTGAAGCCGCCGGTGGAAAACGTCTAAATCAGATCGGCTAACCTGCATATCAACGTTGAAACCTATGTTTTGTTTACTCATCAAACATCTTCCCTACAATAGAGCCACACTTCGCGCTCGTGTGTGTCTCGACGTTGCACGCTTTCAATATGTAGATTCCGGCTGTCGTATACAACGCGGTTTTCCGGTGTTGGAAATGTGCCCTGTGGATACCTGATACGCACGACATGCGAAACCGTAGCGTCTACCTGCTGGCCGCGTATCTTTTCCGCGCCGCCTTTGTCAATCACTTCCGCGTAACAAGTGCGATAGGTTGACCAACTGCCGGTGTGCTGGCCGGCTGCGTCTACCGTTGTAGCCCTGCTTTGCAGTTGTACCCGATGCCTTAGCGTTCCTGATCGTACCATGTATATTCATCTCCTAATCGGTACTGGTTAATCAGGGCTTCAACAGCCATAGGCACTTGTTGCGGGCTGGCATTAAAAACGACCGCTTCGCGATGTTCAAACATATGCGCCACCAACAGCAAAGCCGCCTGTTTAATTGCCTCCGGCGTGGAATCACTGACGCCGTAACCGCAAACGTAGCGAACCCTGACGGCGTCGGATTCTAACCGCGTCGTCGGCCAGCTTTTGGAATAGGCTGGTTCTACAAACGCCGGTTCTCGGCTATCGCTTACGATATACTCGGAACTTGACAGGGTTTGTTCTACCCCGTCGCCGTCTTTGTATTTAACACTGGTTACGCTTTGCAACTGGCCTTTAGGTAAATAAACCCTGCCGTTTACGCTGTGGAACTTATCAAAAATAAGCTCATAGGTTGCGGTACAAATTTGGCGGCTAGTACGGTTTTCAATATAAGCCGTAGCGGCTTTTATGAAATCGTCTATTTGCGTGTCAAACGTACTGTCGTCAATAGCTAGGTGCGCTTTCGCCTCCGTGCTATCAATCGGGTAATCCGTCGCCGCTGTGATTGTTTTTATTGCGTAATTATTCATCGCTTACGGGCTTTTTCTTGGCTCGTTTTTTTGGTGCTGGCTTTACCGCTGCTTCAACAACAGCCTTGCGGCCTGCGCCCTTTCGGGCGCTGGCCGGTTCGGCTTGATTGCTGTCGATTAAGCGCTTAGCCTCGTCTTCGTCAACGTCAATTACGTCCCCGCAATTCTGGGTAAAACCAACGCCGGCGCGACTTACTAACAGCTTAACTTTCATATCTAACCCCTTACGCCTGAATCAGGTGTTTAATTGGGTTAGTGCCTGCGTCGATTACTACAGAGTCAACCCTAGAGAATCCGACAAATCCGGTCTGATCGTAGTCACGGTATCGTTCATCCATTCTCGCCAATCTTACAGGTCCGCTGAATCGAACGATAAATTTACTGAAATCTCCTGCTAGAATGGTTTTTTCGCCAGTTGCGATGTCTGCCATTTCCTGCAAAACGATTACAGGTTTACCAAGAATAGTATCAGGATCGTTGGCCGTTAGGCCAGCTTGCCACAAGTATTGACCGTTAGAATCTTTCAGCTTACGAATAGCGGCTTTAGTGCTGTTATTCATTGCAAGACCAAAAGAACCGGACATTTGATAGGCTGGATCGACGCTATTAATCAAATCAATGATTTCGTCGAAAGTAACAGCGGTTGCACTTGCGGCTGTTACGCCTAAGCTCGATCCAGTTACTACGCCTTCCGGCTGGCTTGAGCCTGTTCCGGTAGCGAAATAACTAGCTGCACCGCGGGCTATCCGTTCACCAATCATTCTTCCTAATTGGCTGCCCATATCCCAGTTAGCATCCATCATTAACTCACTAGAAACGCGAATCAATTTACTTGTCAATTTGTAGCTTCCGAGTGTTACGCTGCCATAGGTTACGTCTTGCTCTGAAACCTGAGTGTTTTCACTTAATAACGCACCCGCGTTAGAAGTATCATTTACAGTTGGCATTGGGATATCGTTTCCGCTCGCCGTGTTCATAACGGTAGCGACACGCAAAATAGAGCCATACTGAAGCAAAGCAGATTCAAGGGCTGAGGCGAAGCCCTCTGGAACTAAAAAACCACCTTCGGAGTTAGTCCCGACACTTTGCGCGCGGTACTCGTTGCCGAATCCATTATGACTATAGCTTCCAGAGTTGTTTCTGAGAGTATGTTCAAAATAGTTAGACCGAGGATCAACGCCGCAACGGTGCGCAGCCTCTCTGAGGTTAGCGTCAATATTAACCCCAGACTGGAACAAAGCCCAAGCCCGCATAGCGTCACGCTTTACAGCTTCGGTAACCCGACCGTCTCCGGCCTTTTCGGCTTCGTAGTTAGCGCGATCTTCTGCGCCTTTGATAGCGTCCAGTTTAGCGGCTACGTTTAGCGCTTCCTGTGTGGCTTTTCGTTCTTCGTCTACCCGTTCGTATTCAGAATTAAGAACATCCCATTTTTCACGGTCTTCTGCCGACCAATCGGCTTGGCGTTCGCCTAGCTCTTGAATTTGCGAGGCTAAGCGGTTGCGCTCTTCCTGCAAATCCTGCATTTTATCAAGTGACATAATAGCACCCTTTTGTTTAGTGTTAGATAGGTGCATTAAAAAAGGCCGCACCTATATTGCCTGAATAGCAACAAAGATACAGCCTTAACGGTTTCACTTTATTTATGATGCCGGTTACTACTGAGCGTTTCGCCGACGATGTTTATTATGATTATTTAACGTTCTAGGTCAAACTTAATTTTTCTAAGCCTTACCCGTACAGCGTCAACTTCGCCGTTTTGTTCGTTTTCCCAACGCTCTAAAGCTGCCCGCGCTTCTTCGATATTTTCGGCGGTTCTAATGCCGCTTGTTGCCGATTCATAGGCTGGATAGGTTACAACCGAAACATCATATAAATCCGCGTCTTTAATATTTCGGTAGGTTGTACCGTCTTTGGCTCGCTCTATCTCTTGGCCTTCGCTGGTTACGCTAAACGCAAAGCTGGAACCGCTAACGTCGCCACGTTTTACGCTTTCGGCTAGGTCGCGCGCTGTTTGTGTGTTGGGTAAGTCTACCTCATAACGCAAACCGACACTATCAGCGGCCATTCTTAGC
>VTLG01006640.1_pt1 | contig 12134 bp, 30 predicted proteins | sample 4694571 | NCBI WGS metagenome assembly VTLG01 (sample SAMN12604809, study PRJNA352737) | marine metagenome | biome: ENVO:00000447; feature: ENVO:00000209|ENVO:00000569|ENVO:01000036; material: ENVO:00002151; isolation source: viral sequences binned using virsorter ... | reverse complement strand
TATCAATTCAGCAGCTTCTACTGAAGTACTACCTTCCTTATCTTTATATCCTGGATAATAAGGGTACGAGGACTTTGTGTTTTCCATCTAGTTGTTCTCCTATTACTTTGAATGTTTCCCAACTTACGTTATCAGGTGGAGCTTTTTTATTTTTTACATAATACCAAAATAAAACTTCAGCTGCTATTAACTTCTTTTGAAACATTTCATTAGCTTCTACTTCGATAATATCATACTTCATATTACCAAAGAACACTGACATATATGCTTTATTAAATCCACTCACCATCATATAATGTTGGATCTGTGCTATATATTTGTCTAAACATTTTTGTGGATTACTAAATGCATTTGTATGTTTGCATTCTAATATTCCTTCTTCAATTAAAGCTGTATCATTTGTTGTATTAACTACACCATCTATATGAGCATACATATAATTATATTTAGAATGTGTTAAAAATTCTTGTTGTCTAGTAACTGCATTTCCAGTTTGTTTTTCATACCAACTAATATTAAATGGTTCGGTGTGTACTCCCATCTGAACAGGAAGGACATCACTTAAATCAGCAGGTTCAGTTTCACCTACTTTCTCACTCCATAATTGATACCAATCACCTTCGTATAATCTAGTAGCGTCACTGCCACCTATTCCAGTTCGTCTATCAAATTTGATTTCTTGTTTTATTTCCATATTCGACTTCTTCTCTTGCTTCTTCATATATATCTCCTCCTGTTTCTGTATTGCCATCTAATGTTTCTACTATTTGATGTCTTCTACTTTTATTTCCTTCTTTAACCTCATATATCCATTCAAGTATTTGATCGATATCAAATTGTTTTTTTTCAATTTTATATAACAAATGATTTAATATCTTATCTATTGATCTTATTTGGACTAGTTGATTCTTTAAAATATGTATTGCTTTTTTTTGTTCTGAAGTACCTTCAGTTTTAATTAAAGTTTTATTCATTTAGTACCACCTATTTTATAAAAATGTTTTGGTTTAGTTTTTAGTTTTCGCTTTACGAAATATTTTTCTAACTGAGATACCAAGTTCTGTAGCTCGTCTTTGTCTAATTTTTTCCCAATGGGCTTTCTTATTTTTTTCATCTATCCTCATCAATGTATTAACTTGTTCTAATTGTTTTTTATCAAGTTTATTAGATAACAACTTTGTGGCAAATTCGTGATATATGTCATCATTAAATTCTATATTTCTATAGAACCTTAAGATTTTCATTTGCCATACTTGTTTTCTAACGTGCGGTGCTGAAAAATCAGGTCGCTTTCTCGGTTTGTGATTCCTTATCATCTGCTATTTCCTTTTCTGGTGTAAAAGTATTTGCTTTAAATTGATCAATCATTTGTTCCAACTGTTTCTCTTTAATTTTAAATTTATCAACTATAGTTTTTGCTTTTACAAGATAATGAATAGCGTCTAGTAATTCCTCTACGGTATCATCAATCCATTGGTCAAAAGGTTTATCTCTGTTAGCCATAGATACACCAAATTTTTCCATACCTTGCATATGTCTTTTAATAATGATCTCAACAACTTGATTTACAATTGGATCATTAGTAATACTACCAGGTTCAAAGTCAGGATTTACTGCCATTTATTCTCCTTTTGCGGTTAGGGTTATCTTCATATCAAGGGAATCTGCCCAACAACAGAACAGATATCCACTAGGTCTTCTTATACCAACTTCCCATTTGGAAACAAGACCTTTAGCTACACCTAATATTTCATCCATCTCTAATTGAGATATACCTTTCTTCTTTCTCGCAGCTACAAACTGCGGGATTAATTGTTCGTGAAATATTTTGCCTAATGCATAGCGATTTGACATACAATATCTTGTACATATTTTGAGAAACAATACAAGTTATAGTTTAACGGGGTTTTTTATTCCACAGGAAACCCCACTAGATATAACCTGCGTTTAGACACTCACTCTCGCTCGTGCACTGGAATATTAAAATTTTGCCTACTACTGATATAGTGGAGGTTAACACACACATATCTAGCAGTAGGTTTTGTTTAGGAATGAGGCCATTTTGAGTATTTACGAAAGCTCTCGGCCTATCAGGTGAAGCTCCTAACCTGCCTAAATTCTGGAGTTTAGAGGTGAGGGTATGACTCTCCCTTATTATTTTCTAGTTTATTAAGTCTAGATCTAATGGAATCTAATGCTTCGTTATTAGATACCATATATAATTTTACATCTTGTTGTAATGACTGAACAGCTGACGCTAATGTTTTAGATGATTCGGTCATTGAACCTATTAAATCAATAGTTTGTTTCATCATATTCATTAGATCCCTGTCGTATGTCGTTGGTGTTGGTGTCTTCGGTAGTAAGTCTTTCAGATTGAACATCTTCTTTCCTTTCGTTATTGGTTGGTAAAAAATATAATAAATCTTTTCTAGTAGCTTCTGCTATTAATAAAAGATTATCTAAAGGTACTTTGTTAGTAGCCTTTTCATATTTTTGTATTTGTTGAAAAGTAACTCCACAAGCCTTTGCTAATTCGGATTGTGTCATAACTTTTTTCTTTTCGGTAACTATTCTTCTATAATCGTATCTAGATTCTTTTATTCTAGATCCTATATATACATATAGATCACCCATTGTTTTTGTTCTTTTACTCATTAGTGTACATTTCCTTTCCTTCTAGTTGCTTCTAATGTTCTCCATACATCTATTCTCATTATTGCAGAATTTCTTTTTGTTTCCAATGTATGAAATTCTTTATTTATTTCGTGCAATCTTTTAGATGCGTCAACATAATCTTTAGATGCATAAAATGCTTCACTAGATTTTGCAACTGAATCTTTTGATTCTACTATAAAAGCTCCTTTTACAGACTTCGTTGTGTTCTTAATGTGTTCAAGACCTGCTTTCAATTCGGCATATCTAACATCAGTCTTCGCTAGGAAATCCAGGTCGGCTTCCACTATCTCCATCGTTATTTTCATTTTGTTTTTTCTCCTCTAAATATTTTTTATATAGTTTTTGAACTTTATCATCTTTACCATATGTATCAACATAGGACATTTCTAACATCAATTTAAATAATCGATAATCCATTTCATCTTATTTAATCCTATCTCTAAACACAGGACAACAAGGCAGCTCTTGTATATTGGTAAATAGTGCACCTGCATTATTACCTTCATCATCTGCACTTGGTGTTATTATTGTACCATCATTTAAATGTAATTCACAAGGTTGATAATCCCATCCCATTAATCTATTAGATTCACTTGGACTTAACCATTGAACTTTAGTAATATATTTACCTACTAAATGTTTATTAACTAGGTCTTGCCAGTATTTATTTTTATTTTTCATTAGTTAATCTCCTTTGGATCCATCATATCTTTCATTATTTGAAATAACATTTTAGTATTTTCATCTTTAATAGTTCTTTCTCTTTTATTAAAGGCTCTTACAAAATGTATTAGATCCATTTCACCTATTGGAATCCAAACTCCTTTAGATTCTGATAAATATTTTTGTGATAATTGTTCAGGTATATCAGAGGGTATAGTTCTACCCATAATCTGATCAATCTTTAGTGCTTGTTTCACTTTCATTAAACATCTCTCCTTCTGGTTCGTAATCTTCGTATTCTTCTACTGATTGTTGGTAAGGCATTTGATACTTTCCTGTTTTAGGCCAGATCTTAACTGTTCCATTAACGTGAAAATCACCTGCAAAACTTCCCCATTCATTTAAGAATCCAAATTCATAAAATTTAGTTATTAACCAATCTTCGGTTATATTAATTTCATTATAATTAGTCCAACTATATTCAAAGATTTGAACAGGAACTTTCTTTCCTTTTTTAGGTGTTTCTTTTTTATAAATTAATGGTTTATAATGTTCTATATGTCCAATAGGTTTTAATTTATTAAAGTCAATTTTAATTTCTTTTTCTTTGTTATCATAGTAATTAATATTGCCATCAAAACCACCACAATCACCACCGCCTGAAAATGGAACTTCAATCATATAAACATTTTGTTCTACCATTTTCTTAAATACTTCTTTAAGTATATTTGCGTTTTTCTTTTCGATTAGATCTGCTAATCTGTCTTGTTCTTTTTCATATTTCCACCATTCATCGTGATTTAAATCACCATCAAATGTTGTACCTATTAATTTTATTTCGTGTGCTCTACTCATAACTTATGTTGTCCTTTCACCATCCAGGTTGTTAGTTTTACTTGTTTAACCCAATCATCAAAGCTCGGTATAAAACCTAGATCTTCGACTATGTGTTTTTCTACTATTAGTCTTACTGGAATAGCGACTCCATCACTATTCGTTATTGTATGACCAAATTCTTTTTCGGCTGCAAAGCAACCTTCAGCGTGATGCCTTAATGCTCTGTGTGCAAAATGGGTAGAAAGTTTTTTACTTTCATCCATCCAATCGTGTATAGGTTGGTAATCTTGGGTCTTACCACCCCATCTTTTTACACTTGATTTACTATGGTAATAACAATTAGCCATCTGATATCCTTTTTTTTAATTCGTTAACAAAATCACCAATTAATTCGGTAGTTTTACCTATAAAATGTAATCCCCACACTAATAATGATAAAAAAGCAGCTAATGATATTTTACCATATTTTATTATTGTGCGTTTTTTTTCTTGTAATTTTGATGTAGCGGGTTGAGAAACATCTTTCATATCAATACTTTCTTATTGTTTTCTGGTGGTACTTTCCTTTCGGTACCACCAGTTTTAATTATTTTATTCATCTACTTTTTGAATTACAGCAACTTTACCAGCAATATAATCTCCTGGAAGTGATTGATGTCCAGTTTTTTCTTGCCATTTATACCAAGCGTTAGTGATGTGTTTATTCGGTATCACTAACTCTTTAAATTTGCCTTCTTCATCAAAGTATATATCTGTATATCCGTCTTTTCTATTAGACCATTCAGGTAAATAACCTGTTGATATTTGAATCATATCACAATCTAAATAACCATACATATCTTTGAATGTTGGTTTAGTTTTAAAGTCATATGATTTAGTTCCGTCTAATGGAATTGATATATGAAGTTTATACATATTATTTCTCCGATAACATTAGTAAGTTTTTAGCAACACTATCAGGTATTCCAGCTTTATTGAATACATTAGATATGTATTGTCTTACTGCTTGAATTGATCCACCAGAGTATAAAGCATTTTCTGATTCTTCTCTTTGTGCGTCTAGCAATCTTATTGCTGCACCTTTCTTAGATTGATCATATGCTTTTCTAGTTTCATCTTTACATCTATCTTCAATATAAGAATGAACTTCGTTTATTTTAACAGGTGAAACTTTATTATCAAATTTATCATTAACAATGTCAGCTTCGTTTTTCCAATTACGAACTCTACTCCAATTGTTAAGTTTCTTTTCTAATTTTTCACCAGCTGTTAAACATTTATTTCTGATTTCAGTTAACTTTTTATCGTAGTTATCTCTGTAATCAACGTACTCTTTTTCTAATTGAACAACTGTTTTAAGTAATTTTTCTACATTTAATTTTGATTTAAATGCAGGTAAATTCTTATCTGTTGTTCTATCAACTTCAACTTCTCTTTCAGATTCTAAAGCTGATCTTCTAGATTTGAATTTCTTATCAATGTAATTAGATAAGTATTCAATCTCGTCTTTTCTTATTGGTTTCATATTACTCCTTATCGTTTATAGTCATACAGCTCTAATCTAATCTTATTTTTAGGATTAGTTCCGTGATTATATATTCTTTCTATGTTGATTATAAAATCATTCCTACTTCCTTGATTTTTAAGTTTAGATGAATTGCCTTCTAATCTTTTCTTAAAGATATCCCACTTAAATGTTTTATCTTTAAAAACAGATAACATAGCAGCAATGAACTGTCTTTTTTTGTAGTATTGGAAAAACTCACCAATCCAAGCTAGTCGTCTTGCTTGAGTCTTTCCCCATTCAAGATCTGCGATCTTAAATTCTCCTTGTTTATAACCTTTAATGATTTTGCTATCGACAAATCCTTTGCCATTTAACATAGCAACTGATGCCAATATAGGCATTTCATAGGTTTTAACAAACCATTCTAATAATTGATAATCTCTATTACCTAATTTAACAAATGACATCATAAAATCTGTCAATGTCCATTTTTTAGAATTTTGATTTATTGCTCTTACTTCTTCAAGACCGAATTTATTTTTAATGATATATTTAACTGGAAGACCTACAATTTTATAGGCTTCTAATCTATGTTGTCCATCTTGGACTATCATTTTATCATCTACAATTATTGGTATTTGTAGATCATTTTCTTTAATAAGTTCTGCAAGTTTTCTTACCCAAGGTTCGTGAATAGCACGATTACCTTTAAGGTATTTAAACATCTTGTAATCAGATGTTTCATATATCTTTTTATGTTCTGTCATTTTTTCTCCTTTTGTTTTGCTTGATCTAATTTCCACATAGCTCTAGCTTCTTGTGCTTCATCTAATAACATATGTATATCCATTGGTGAGCTGTAACCTAATTCGGTAATACCAGCTATAAATGCATTGGTATCAATTTTACATTCACCATAATCAGATTGAAGTTGTTCTAACTTCTCTCTGGTCATTTGATTTACTTTGTTCATTTATAAATCCTTTCTTATTTTTAGGTTTAGTTGGTAAAATAGTTTTGCCACAAAAACTATCAATCCATTTTTTATGTTCTTTCCAACTGAATTTTTTAGTTTTCTTTTTTGTCTTCATCTTTTACCACCTTTGCTTCTTCAGCAAACATTTCGGGAACAATAGTTTCCCTAACATCTACTTCGTTACCATCTTCATCTACAACGATATACTTATTATCTTTTTTAGATAATGTATTTTCGTGTACACGATATGCTGCATATCCAAAGCATATGCATAATAATAATATCCAAAACATATTACTCCTTTCTAGTTTAGAATGATTCTAATATAGTACTGAAACACCATACAGAAACACTATTGTGTATATTATAAATATACTCCACATAACTTTATTTGACATTACTTGTCCTTTCTTTTTATTTCATAAGGTATTTCTACTTTTTCAGGCATATATTTAGCTATCGCATAAAATAAGCCTAATGTTGCTCTTATAGGAAACATAATCGCTGCCCATATCCATCTTGCTGCAACATTCATTAACCAATCTTGTAGCTTCTTCATACTTACTCCTTTCTATTTTCTCTTATTTGTTGATTCATATTATCAATGAACTCATCATTCCATTGCATTAACTTAAGACCTATTACTACAATCAGTATAATAGATGCATAGAACATAGTAACTAAATGGCTTTCATCCATTATTGCTATGTAAATAAACAATACTAATATACTTAATATTAAGCATAACTGTACTATTCTCATATATTACTCCTTCTTATTTATTTATTGTCAACTAACTACTCCATTCGGTATTATCATCGTACTATCGAGGAGAGTGTCCAGCGAGAACTCTCGTTCTTGCTGGTTTTTTTTTCCCATAAGGATAAAAAAAAGCCCTGCCGATTAAGGCAGGGCTAATCTTTATGGAACTATTATATTAATGTTCCTTGTTTTAATGCATTCTTTAAGAACGCTTGGCTTTCAGCAGATTTCTTGATATCTGTCTTAACCTTTTTATTACTTGAGGGAGTCCAATCTTTACCAATTATTTTCTTATATTGCTCTTTAGCAACATTTAGTAAATATTCTGCTCTCTCAATGTTTAACTCTTGTGCTTTACTCGCAAAAGTTAGTTTATTAGACTGATTAATGTCAATTTCAGTTTGATTATCTTCAGCAATCAATTTCTGAATCTTCATTTTAGTCTTATCGTGTGTTTCAATACATCTATCTAAATGGTATTGAAATGATGCAACGAATCTACTTGCATCAGCACTTCCGTGCCAACTCCAATTCTTATCTTCATAAAATACAGATACGAATTGTTCAAAGAAGTTAGTGATTGTTTCTTCAATAACTTCTTTACTAGACTCAAATGTATCTCTCATTGACTCTAGTCTTTCGTTAGAAAAATCAAATTCTCTAACTTCACTTGCTAATGTATTTGTCATTATTTGACTCCTTTCATATTAGCTATTTTATTTAATGAAAATGGCGAAACCTTGTCATATATCTGACTAATTTCAGCATCTATTTCATTCTCATTATCTTTATTACGAATACTATCTAACTCTTGTACTCGTATCTTATCACTATCTGATAGACTAAATTCAAACCAATCTATCAAGTCGTTTATATTGCTCATATAACTCCTTTCAGTTAATGTTTAGCAATTTACCCAAACTCACGGGTTGCCGTGAACGAAACGAGGGGATTCCTTGCTTGGAAATGCGACAGAGTGTTAGCGATCTTGCTGACACTATGTTGCATTTAGGTCAACAGACCGACAAGCGAAGGGGAGTCCTTGTTATCGTAGGCTAATCCCGTGTGTGTGGAGGGGCCCATAGGATAGTGAGCAATCTACATCCCAAGTATGTGATTGCGAGGGGTTGACACCTTAATCTATATTAAGTGTCAAATCCGTATGGGAGGCATACCCGCAGCGAATTGCTTCCTGCAATTTGCGAGGATATTCGTTTCTCAAGGAGATCGTAAGAACCTTTGAGGGTTCTTACCACTACAGTTAGTAGTGTGAGTAGTGAATGATACTAAAGTGCCATAATAATACTTGACAAGAGGATTTTAATATTCCACTAACGATAAGAAGCAGAATAAATAATAATGAACGAGTTAACAGATAAGCAGAAGGCCTTGGTTGATACCATCGTAGCAACAGGATGTAGTATCAAGGAAGCAGCAGAAAAGGCAGGATATTCAACAAAAGGATCACCTGAAGCAGGGAGAGTAAGTGCTTCTCGCACACTACGATTACCAAAGGTACAGAGTTATATGCAATCAAGGATAGCACAAACACTTGGACTTGGTGCAGTAAGTGCGAGTAAAAGACTTATCGAGCTGTCTTCAGGAGCTAGGTCAGAGTATGTCCAGCTCGAAGCCAGTAGAGATATACTCGATAGAGTTGGGTTAAGAGCTCCCGATAAGGTAGCTCATAACATACAAGGTGATATTAAGATTAATATCGACTTGTCTTAACAGATTAAAGTAGGTCGCTACTACAGCGACCTTCCGTTTTTGCCGCCACCTACGGGGTGGGGGCAAAACTATCCAGCGTTAGCTGACAAGGCCACTTGCTCAGACAACAGGGGTTAAAATAAGTTCGCAATATGGCAAAGAAGAAAAGTACTTTCGGAATAAATACTTATGTTAAAACGACCAAAAGAAAAATAGGTCGGCATAAGAAGCGATTAAATAAATCTGAAAAAAGGAATTTTAAACCATACAACCGTCAAGGGCGTTGAGTCTGTGCGTTTTAAAAATTTTTTAAATTCTATAAGGTTCTCCTTTACACAATAGGAGAAATAAATATGAATTATCTAGTTAAGATATGGAATTATACTGATTCCAACTTCAAGAAAGAAATATTGTTTTCGGCAGATAATGATGTTATAGCTATGCAAAAGGCATCTGCTGCAACACCTGATGGATGTCGATCAACATACGAAGAAATAAATAAGGAGGACTATGAAAAAGAAAAAGCCAAAAAAGACATCGAAGACAAAGAAAGTGAAATATGGCAAACCGAGCAAAAAGAAAGGGTACTAGAGTCGAAAACAGGATAAAGAAATTATTCCTGGAATTAGGTATTCCAACAAGACGACAACCAATGTCAGGAGCTATTGTTGGATTTCCCCACGATGTCTGGGCAGATGTAATGGGTGGACTTAGTATTGAATGCAAAGCTAGAAAGGGTGCTAAAGGATTTGTTACTATGGAGAAGTGGCAAGGCAGTGCAGATCTTTTAGTTCTTGTTTCAGATTATCAAGAACCTCGTGTTCAGATGAGATGGAGAAAATTTAAGGAGTTAATAGGTTATGTCATTTCTGAACAACCTGAGTCTAAAGGATAGAAGAAGACTTAGAACAATAGTTAAAAAAACCCACCTAAAGCATTACCCTACACATATGATTACTGACTATGAAGCAGATAAGTTAGTTGAAGCATTTGGCGAAGAAGTAGTTTATAATATGTTAAAAGCCAATGTAGGAACTAATGTCGATTAATTTTCAATATAAACCAGAAGGCGATACATTAAAAAACTTTATGAAGTCTAATGACTTCTTTAGAGGTTTAAGAGGCCCAGTTGGATCTGGTAAATCTGTGAGTTGCTGCATAGAGATTTTTCGTAGAGCAATCCTCCAAGAAAAGAACAAAGAGGGAATAAGAAAATCTAGATGGGCAGTAATTAGAAATACAAATCCCCAATTAAGAACCACAACCATTAAAACTTGGTTAGATTGGTTTCCTGAAGATAAGTGGGGAGATTTTGCTTGGTCAGTTCCTTATACCCACTTTATTAGAAAAGGAGATTTAGAAATTGAAATTATATTCCTTGCTTTGGATCGGCCTGAAGATGTTAAAAAACTTCTATCACTTGAACTTACAGGTGTGTGGGTTAATGAAGCCAGAGAGATACCTAAGAGCATTATTGATGCTTGTACTATGCGTGTGGGGCGTTATCCATCTATGCGTGACGGTGGAGCAACCTGGTATGGAGTTATTGCAGATACTAATGCTCCAGAAGAAGATCATTGGTGGCCCATAATGGCAGGGGATGTTCCCGTGCCAGATCACATATCTAGAGATGAAGCCTTGATGTTAATCAAGCCTGACAACTGGAGTTTCTATTCTCAACCTCCAGCTCTTGAAGAAAAGAAAGATAAAGATGGAAGTACTACTGCTTATGAACCTAGCAACCTTTCTGAAAATAAAAAAAATTTAACTCCTAAATATTATGAGAATATTATTAGAGGTAAAACAAAAGGTTGGATCGATGTTTATGTTTTAAATAAACTTGGATCTATAGAAGAAGGCAAACCTGTCTATCCTAATTATAAACAAGAATTACATTTATCAAAAGAACCTATTGAACCTAATCCACTTCAACCTTTATTTATTGGTATTGACTTTGGATTAACTCCTGCAGCTGTCTTTGCTCAAAGATTAGTTACAGGTAGATGGATTATATTAAATGAACTTGTATGCTTTGATATGGGTGTAATGAGATTCTCTGAATTACTTAGAGGTGAAATAAGAAAGTTATATAGAAACTATGAAGTAATGATTTATGGAGATCCTGCTGGAGATTTTAGATCTCAAACAGATGAGAGAACTCCATTTCAAATTATGAGAACCTATGGATTAAAAGCAATACCTGCTCCATCAAATGATCCTGCATTAAGAATAGAAGCTGTTGATGCAGCTCTTTGCAGACTACTAGATGGTAAAGCAGGATTCCAATTAGATCCTAAATGTATTAATTTAAAAAAAGGATTTAATGGAGGATATCATTATAGAAGATTACAAACATCTGGTAATAGATATGATGAGAAACCTATGAAAAATAGATACTCTCACTGCCACGATGCATTACAATATTTAATGATGGGAGCTGGTGAAGGTAGAACTATTTTATCAGGAACTAATAGAAGTCAACCTACTATAGTTAAAAAGGATTGGGATGTCTTTGCTAAACAAACTAAAAAAAGAAAGGTTAAAAAAGTATGGGATTTGTTCAAAAGGAATGGTTAATATATTTTTACGAAAATCCTAAGGAAGAAAGAAGTCCTTGGTTGCATTTTGTTAAAAAAGGATTCAGGCATTGTGGTGCATTAGGTTATGTACAACCTATTCAAAGATGGGTTCATTTAGAATGGACTCATATGGGAGTACGCCATATCTTATTAGATGATGATGAGATGAATCAAATAATAAGCTATATGTATGATTTTAAGATGCTTAAGTGTCCTGTTAAGGATCTATACCAACTATTAAGAATTAAGGATTACACCTGTGTTTCATTTGTAATGAGATTAATAGGCTATTACAAGTGGTGGATCTTTACTCCATACCAATTATATTGTGCGTTGAAAAAGGATGGATATAAGTCATTTTACCAGGAAATTAAGGATCCAAATGAAAAAAAAGAAATTAACACCTGAAGCAATCTTTGAC
>VTLG01003148.1_pt1 | contig 12134 bp, 14 predicted proteins | sample 4694571 | NCBI WGS metagenome assembly VTLG01 (sample SAMN12604809, study PRJNA352737) | marine metagenome | biome: ENVO:00000447; feature: ENVO:00000209|ENVO:00000569|ENVO:01000036; material: ENVO:00002151; isolation source: viral sequences binned using virsorter ... | reverse complement strand
ATTTCTGGAATATATATTTCTGGAATATATATTTCTTGTATTTCAATCGTAGGCATTTCTTGGTAAATATACTTCTACAATACTGAAACAATCAGGGCAAGATAAATTTGTAACCATAGAAAATTGAGTGTCATCTTCGGTGTCATGGTCGCCACCCCAGATCAATTCAGCATTACAATGCCAACATTTCATTTTTTTAACGGTAGTGTTGGTATTGATTCTCCAGTTTTGTTTGGTAGCGAGTTTCCTAATACATCAGGCATAAGTCCTTTTACATTACCTAAAACCTCATTCATAATTTTTGCCTTAAATTGTTCTGAAGTAACATACTTGAATGTAAAGAAACCACCGCCTAATATTCCTAAAACAAGGATTGTAGTTACGATAGTTAAAGCGTCTAACACTTTTCTCATGGTTAAATTAGCAATATTGAAAGCACTATCTTTTTCAAGTGTGCTTGTGTTACTGCTTATTGTAGCCTTATCCCCTCTCTACGTCACTATGGGGTTGATGACAAGACAAATGCAAGAAAAAACTAATTAGTTTTGCGACTCTTTGCATCAGAAGGTTTTAATTCTTCTTCTTGTGCTTTTGTAGATAATAATTGTGCTTGTGCATCCTTTACCCCAATGATTGCACCTTGATACCTGTCTTCATTTTTACAAGCAAGTTCATAAGCATTTTTTGCTTCTTCTTTTTGCTGTTGTATTGCCACAAGCTGTTCTTGGTATTTTTTAATTAATTCATCTAATGGATTTGTCATTAGTCAGCCTCCTCTGCTGTATTCCCCTCTTCTACCCACTTAAGGTATTCTTGATAGTCGGTATTAGCAGGATCGAAAGGAATCCAATAAATATCTTTAAAAACAACACCTACGTTTTTAGTGCCAGTAATGTCTTTAAAAAATTTGTAATCTGCCATAATTAAAGTTCTGCTGAAAAGGAAGCTCCAGGACTTCCAACTGTAAGACCTGTTAGTTGAAATTGTGTTGAAGCGTTATAAAAATAAGCACTCGTTACACTTGAATGCTTAGAAACACTAACAGCAGAACCTTGTCCGTTATCGAATTGAGAATTAACTACACCATCAACACCATTTGTAGTATTAACTGTTGGTGCTGACCTCATTTGAACAGGAAAATTAAAAGTTGCAAATTTTCCATTTGGTGCTGACCATGCCTCATACATAGTTCCGATTGAGGGTGCAAAATCTTGTATAAAATACCTTTGACATAAAGCAAGCTCCTGTGCGAATGACCTGTGTTCAAAATCTGTGGCAACGCTGCCCACCTCAAGCTGCATACCTGTCATATCAAATGTTGCATCAGTAGTTGATGCCCATGTATTAGTCATATCTGGTATTCTTCCACTACTAGCCCAAGCACTCCAACCATTAAGACTTACACTAGAAGATGTATAATCTGTACCAAGAAAAGCATATATATAAAATTGCAATCCATTTTCATTATTACTGTCAAAAGTAAGATTTGAATTACCTGCAATACTATGAGTTACTTTTGTCCAAGTATCTGCTGAGAGTGTTCCAATAGAAAAAGGGTACATTTGCTGAGTTCCATCTAAAGTTTTTATTACAATGTAAAATTGTTGATTTACACTAGAACGAACCCAAAAAGAAAAGGTTAGATAACTTGTAGAAGATTTATAGTTCCAACCACTATTTGCAATATCTTGTGCTTCTAATTTATAAATTATTGATCTTGAACCATCAGTTCCTGTGTTTGCTGTTGTATTAGTAATTCTAAGATATTTAGTAAAACCTTTTTCAAAAGGAGAACCAGATGTAAGTGACCCTTGCGATTGTGTAACTGCTCCACCAGTATAATAAGCACCGAAACGATCAACTGTTTGATAACCACCAGACGTAGATGACGTACCACGTTGAGCCACGTTCATTGCTCCGTTCACAATCAAGTTGTCTTGTTTTCGGCCACCACCAAAACCTGTAGCCGTTCCAGAACAAGTTACATTTGCAGGGAACGTAGCATTACCAGAATTATCAAGAGTTATAGCATCAGCAGAAGCTCCTGTATGCCTAATACTGTTAACGATTAACCTACTTGTCATGGCTTGGGATATTTGTCTTTAGTAGCCTTAATTGCAGTAGCCCAAGTTCCTGTGGTATCTAACTTGCCGGCCAACATATCTTTGTAAAGCATATCTAACTGATCTCCTATCGTTGGATAGATAGTATCTGTTGTTCCTGCTGCACCTGTTCTCTGAGACTTGTATAAAATCGCTGCTGCTGCTGTGTCTAATGCAGATCTAGCTGCTGCCACCTTTGCATCATCAAGAGTAACTTTAGCTCCGTCAGCATCAAACGCTCCTGCAGAATCATCTATAGAAACAACAGGTTTTGCTTCTGATTTGTAAGCCTCGTAAATAGCTTCGTGATCTAAGGCCATAATTAAAAAATCCTTTTTACTAAATTATATAAGATGAACACTATACTGCCACCTCCATAAGTGTTATTGTCGCATCATCAACTCTATTATCTGATGTACCACCAGCACCTTCATTAATTTTTGCTGTCTGGCCTTCTGCTGCTAGTCGAATAGAATAAGTTGTTGAAGATGTAGTATTCGGAGTATCTAATCTTTGAATACATTTAGTTTGAATACCCATACCACCACCTGCGGAGACTGCAGTTGTAGCACCGAGTAAAGTAGTTCCTCTATACAAATAAGCGTAAGCATAATAACCTGAATTACTATTTGTCAGACCAAGCATTACTGTAACTAATATTTTATTAGAAGCCGATGAAGGTGTTATTGATGTTGTTAATCCTGTAACAGCAACACCATAAGGAGCAGAAGTATAATTTGTATTTGTTGTAGTAAATGTGTCAGTTTTAAGAACATTTACAACTTGAAGAATTTTGCCCACTTGGTCTGCACCAAATGATAAATTTCCCGAACCATCTGTTTTTAAAACTTGGTTGGCACTCCCGTCAGAACCAGGTAACTTAAATTCAACTTCACTTGAAGAAGGATTAGATGTTGGTACGGCTATTGAAACCGCATTACCACCAGAATGTACGAGTTTAATTTTGCCTGTCATGCTGCTACCTCTATAACTGTTATATAGCTTGATGCTCTTTCATAACCACCACCAGAAGAAGCGTTAACACATCTATTAAAGTAATAAGTTGTACTATCATTTGTTCCAATTTCTATAACTTTAAAAGAATAATTTATAACTGTTCCAGCAGCTTGTGATGGAGAATCTAAATAAGGTGGAATAGATGAAGAACTGGAAGTTGAATCATTATTGTTATCAAAATAGCCTTGATTTTGAACCCTTGTTATTTGTATTCCAGCACCAGAATCTCCAATAGATATTGAAGTGCCAGAACCTCCTATTGTTCTCCTGATTACGAAACCATAATCATGGTCAGGTTGTGATCCTTCTCCAGAAATTAAGCCTGATACTAAAAATTTTGAATTAGCTGCTGTTGAAGTAATATTAACTGTCAAAGGAGTATCATATAAAGTGCTATGACTACTTAATGAAACTGAACTTGAAGCTGTTACATTAGTAGCTACAACTTGAAGAATTTTACCTCCGACACCACTTGCAAGTTTTCCAGCAGTTACAGCATTTGAAGCTAAAGTATCTGCGTCTACTGTCCCATCAGGTAAGCCACCTACTGCTAGACCTGTAACTACTCCTGTGTTTCCGTTGATTGATACTGGCATTAGACAACTGTAAATGTAGAACCAGAAGGTATGGTTAAAGTATAAGTCCCCATCGAAAATGCGCCAGCAACCATCCCATTTTTACCATTACCAACTGTAATATTTGCTGTAGCTGTTGTTGGGTTTTGAAATATACCATCAGTTTCACCACCTGCTGATATAGCGTTGGTAGAAGCAGCCGTTATTCTTCCCTGTGCATCAACTGTGATAGCTGGAATTGCGGTTGCAGAACCATAACTCCCTGCACTAACAGAAGTATCAGCAAGTCCAGCAGCTTGAGCTTTTGTTAATCCCATTACGTTGCCACCTCCTGTACTAATATTGAAGATGCCAACCTTGTAGAATAAACACCACCATCATTACCTGTTTTATTTAAATAGGAAACTGCATTATTTTGCCTACACCAATGAACAGCGTAAGTTATTTGTGAAGTAGTGTTTGGACTATCTAAAAAAGTTAGAGTTACAGGTTGTGTTCCATAATAACCTTGTCCTGTATCGCTTCCTCCATATCCAGACCAACTTATATCATTAAAATTTGCACCAGCGTTAGCTCCTGTGTAAATAGCTGTACTTCCTCTTACTAATCTTAATTGTGTTGCAGTACCGCTTTCTCCAATTTTTAAATCTGCTATTACTAAAATTTTACTTGAAGTAGACGAGGGTGTAATATCAACCGACATACCAGATATTGCAGTCATAGAAGTACTATTAATACTTGTAGTATCTGTTTTAACTGTCTGTAAAACTTGAAGAATTTTACCTGCACCGCCATTTGGAAACGCTGGTTTTCCTGAGTTATCAAAAGTTATCGCATCTGCTGAAGCAGAAGTAGATCGTATTGCGTTTGTTATTAGTCTGCTCATGCTGCCACCTCCTTTACTGTTATTTGTGAAACTATACGATTGACACCAGTAGCATCTGAGTCATATTGTGTTCTGTTAACATACATTGTGTTATTTTGCCCTAATAATTGAATCTTATAAGTTGTTGCACTCGTTGTTGCAGGGGAATCTAAAAACTCTCCATGAACAGGGTAATAGTAAATACCTCCATTGCCATCATTACCAGAAATAACAAAATTACTAGCTCTCGTTCTACTTCCTTCTGCATCACCTAAGAAAATTTTTGTAGAACCTCTTACTAAAAATATATGAGCATGATATGAACCATTCGCCATACTAACATTTGTGTCATAAGTTACCAAAACTTTATTTGAGCTACTACTAGGTGTAATGGATACACTTAAACCTGTTATATCTACTGTTGAACCATGTGATGCACTAAAAGTGTCTGTTTTAACAGTTTGTACAACTTGAAGAATATTTCCTGCTCTATTTAATGTATCAACAGTTGAATTAGCATCGCCGGGTAATGTAAGAGTCCGATCAGAAGCAGGGTTGCTTGCAGGTGCAGATAATATAACTCCATTTCCACCGCTATGTAATAATTTAAGCTGACTCATGCTGCTATCTCCATAACTGTAATATGGCTTGCTGTTCTTTCACTATACGCATAATCATTATCATCTTTTGTTCTGCAAAAATAAAAAGTTCCAGCATGAACAATGCCATAAGGATGGAAAGCATAAGTTATAGTAGTTCCTGCAGCCTGACTTGGTGAATCTAGAAAAGGTGCAAAAATTGTAGCGTCAGATGTTGTTGAGTGGTTATTGTCATGGCCTGTTCCCTGCATTACAGTTGTTAAAACTGCTCTGTTGCCACTTGCAGTTCCAACATTAATTGATGTTGCTGACCCTCCTATAGTTCTCCTAGTAACAAAACCAACTTCGTAATTTTCTCTTTCGGCTTCTCCATGAACCATGCCAGATACTAAAAATTTTGAATTTGCTACTGTAGACGTAATATTTACAGTTACAGGTGTACTAGATGATAAACCTTCAGCACCATAAGCTACCGAACTTGGGGCAGAAACATTAGTTGCTACCACTTGAATAATAGAGCCTGATGCCATCGCAGAATCAGGTAATTGAGATAACCCTGTAATTGCTCCTGTAGATCCGTTTAATACTATTGGCATAATTTTAGCTCCTAAACAATAACATAACGTGAACCAGACGGAATGGTAACTGTTACCCCACTTGCAATTATTATATCCCCTGCACTTATTCCTGACTTATTTGTGGTCATAGTATAATTATTTGAAATTGTTAGCGAGTTTTCTGTAATACAACCATCAGCAACTTGTGACGAAACTCCTGTAAGACCCGATCCATCCCCTGCATAAGCTGTTGCTGTTAATGTGCCTGTAACAGTAGCTCCAGCACTTGTGGTTTCAAACTTTTTACTGTTGTCGTAATATAGGTTTACTGCACCATTTGCATTTGCATTTATTAAAACTTCAGTACCATCGTGATTTGTTAAATTAATAAGGTTACTTTGTATAAATAAATTAGTAACATCATTTTCAATTCTGCTATTTGTACCATCGTGAAAAATCTGTAAATCATTCCCTGCTCCAAATCTAATTTTTTGATTATCCCCTAAATCTACGTTTGTAGCTAAATCCTGTCCTTCAATAGTTCCATTTACGATCTTTGCACTTGTAACTGTATTATCACCAGGAGTTCCAATCGCAATCGTAGCTCCCATATTGACAATGAAATATGTAGCACCACTAGGAGGAGCAGCATCAAAGATAATATCTGTACCGCTTACAACATATCCATCTGTCATGTCTCCTTGACCAGACCCATCATTAGGTTGTTGCATTACACCATTAATAGATACTCTCAATATTTCTGCATTACTTGGTGTTACTGCTGTACTTGTTCCTTTAGTAACTAACTTAAATCTATAAGCAGATCCGTTAAATGTTGCAGAACCTCCTCCTGTTCCAGAAGATGAGGCAATGTCTAATAAATCTGCTGTTCCTGTAGCTGCTGCTCCACCAATTTCACCCCAAGCACTTCCGTCATATCCTTCAAACTCTGATGTCTGACTATTGAATCTAAACATACCTGCGGAGGGAGAGCCAGGTCTTTGTGCAGTTGTACCAGAAGCGACATCAATAGCTCCTGTACCTGTCATCAAGATATTGTCACTAACAGTAAATGTGCCAGTAACATCCATATTTCCACTAACACTTAAGCTAGATAACAGAGTTCCTGTAGCTGTGGCAGAGTTTGTCTGTACAGCATTACCCATCAAAGAATGACTTGAGCATTGATAGTGAATTACCATTGGTGTTGTGTCACCTACAACAATCTGTGTATAAGCACCACTAGAGCCGGGAGTTCCGTTTGTTGTTACGTTAGTTGTATATGCTGTTGTTTTATTTGCCTCAAGATAAAAACGAAGAGGATGACCACTATTACTATTATCTGATTGGTCAAACTTATAGGTACGACCTGGTGTAAGACTTAGAAATGGAGCTTCTTTACCATCAATTTTATATCCGTTACTAGATCCACTTCCGTTATATCTATGGGCTGCTGTTTTACTTGCAACAGTAACAGTAAATGTTTTTACAGATCCAGTATATGTAGCATGAGTAGAAGCAAATCCTCTAATATTGCCATCATCAGTAAGAGTTAATGTGCCTGTAAAATTAGGATCTGCATTTTGACCTGGAGCGACCCATGATAAAACCCCAGAAGCATTACTTGATAAAACATAACCACTTACAGAAGAATCAGCAGAAGGTAAAGTCCAAACAACATTTGATGTTACTGTAGCTGCTGATTTAAAACCAACATAATGAGATGAGTCTGCATCTAAATATCTAATTTCTTTTTGAGCAGAAACAGAAAGGTGTTCACTACTTGTCCAAGAATCTGTGGCATTTAACCAGTTAAAAGTTTTATCGCTTGCTCCTTTTAAAGTTAAACCACCACCATCCGCAGTCGTATCAGATGGTGTAGAGACTTTTCCAAGAGTAATATTCTTATCTTCTACATCAAGATTAGTTGTATTTATTGTAGTTGTCGTACCGCCAACCGTTAAATCGCCAGGTATGTTAACAAGACCAGCAGAGCTTATTGTTAACCTTCCAGTACCACCTGTACTAAAAGTTAAGGTATCTGATCCTCCACTTATACCTGAGTTTGTATCCGAGCCAAAACTAAATGCAGGTGCAGAAGCAGAGCCGTCAGGTGCTTTACTTAATAAATTTGCATAAGTAATTTTATTGTTTGAACCTGTACCACCACCACTTACATCAATTATTGGCAACACATCAGTACTTACTGGTGCTGTTAGTTCTGTAAATTCTGATATTTTTTTATTTGTCATAATTAGAATTTAATAATATACATTAATGATACGTTTCTAGGTCTAGCTTCAGTACCACCTGATGTACCAAGTGATATTCCTGTACTTGAAGTTCCTGTTGTAACTGTAGATTGTTGTCCAGAATATCCTATTTGATAAGACTGACCAGAACCAAGAGTAATAGCAACAGAGCCAGATCCACCACTTAATGCAAGTCCTCTTTGCGTATGAGAATGATTTGGATCTGTAACTGAGTGAGTGTGTGACTCGTTTTGATCTGATTGAGAAGTTGCAAAAGATCTGCCACTATCTATACCTCTACTATTATCCCAACCTCTTATAAATTCACCTCTTAAATCTGGCAAACCAAAAGTAGAAGATCCATCTCCACTACCCCAAGTAGTTCCTAATGCACTATATAACTGTGCATAAGTAGAACGTGAAATATTAGCTCCATTACATTCTAAAAATCCTGTTGGAACTGTTGATGAAGCATAAGCTATAACTGTACCTGCTGGCACACCTCCAACTTTTGCCCAAGAAGATCCATCGTAACCCTCAAACTGCGTAAGGGTAGTATTAAATCTAAAATCACCAGTTACACCTGACGGCCTTTGTGCCGTAGTTCCTACTGGTACTTTTATTTTGCCTGTTCCCGACAAAACAATATCTCCACCAGAAGTAACAGTTCCAGAAAATGTCGGGGATGCTTTAGTTGCAAGTCCTAGATTATTAGCATCTGTCAAATCGCCAACAGTAAGCCAACCATTATTAGCAGAATTTCTTATTTTTAATAAATTTGCTGAAGTATCAGCCCATATCTTATAAGCAACAGTTGTAGATGGCGCATTAGATCCACTATTAGAAGATTGTATATCTCCAAGACAAGTATTTAAGTCTGCTCTAAAAGTAGCGCCTACAGCATTTCCGATGTCAAAATCATGTCCGTTACTCATATCATGTCACCTCCTTTCCAAAACCTGATGCAGCCCATACAAATGATCTAGCAACTGCTGCACTACCATTTTTAAACGTGACTTGGAATCCTGTCCTACTAATATTAGCAAGTTCAAAAAAGTCTCCTGTTTGTTGATTTGTTGGGGTCACAACTACAGTTGGTGTTTGCTTAAATGGATTAGTAAAAGAAACAGTATATTGAGATGATCCAGTAGTAACTGGAGTCGAGATACTTTCTGTTCTTCCTTGTAATTCTAGTGTAGCTCCTAATTGAGTTACAGCTATGTTTTGGTTTGTGTCATTACTTGTTAATATTGCCTTAAATTGGAAAGCTCTGCCAGTAATTAACACATTACTAAATTCTTTATATGCACTCCAAGTAGGAGAACCTGATGGATTATCGTTTGTTGCTCTAACGTAAACAGCAGCATTACAAGCTGTTGCTTCTGTTAACCCACCAACCGCATCAATATATCCCCATGTGTCAATTAAATCAGTTCTATCATCCCATAAACTATTAAGTATAAAATTACTTCCTTTTAAGATTTTTCTTAGATTTACATCATAGACTTGCGTTAAATCAACAGAGTTTGCAAACACATATTCTCCTGATGATGCAGTTGCATTACTGGTAACTGTTAGTTTTAAAGCATCTAAGGTTGAATCGTAAACAGTATTAGTTTTAGATCCTGTGAAATTAGGAGTATGTTCGTCAACAGTTCCAACTGTAAGTCTTTCCTGTGGTGCTGGAAGATTAGTTGTAACTCTTGTGTTATTCCAATCAGAATCTTGTGAACCAGGAGCAGGTGATTGCCTACCACCATCATCCTCAAATTTTATTAAGTAAGTACCTGCAAGTAACGGAACTATTTTTTGCGTCTGACTACCTGCTGCTGCGACAACAATCTCCTGTGAGTCTTTCCATTGTGCTGCTGATGTTAAAGAAGAATGTCTGATTAGGGTCTTGCCTCCTAATAAAACGTCAAGTTCTGTTGCACGATTCCAACTTAAAATTGCACTAGATTCATCTATAGGTAACAAGCTAACACCGCTTACATTTGCAGGTAGTGCTGTTTTACCCACAGCTACAAAAGGGTTTAAAGAGTTAGGAAGTGTAGATCTTAAACCAGAAGAGCTAACACTATAAACTTCAATCGTATAGTTACCCTCAATAGTATCTGGTATCTCATAACTTTTTGCACCTTCTACTGTTCTTGATGTGTAATTACCTTGTTCATACCTCCATCTAACATATGCGTTATCAGTAGAAGTAGTCCAACTAACAATAATCTTTACTCTAGCTATTCCTGTATCCTCGTAAATAACTTCTTCTGCTGTTACTCCAGAAGGTGCTGATGGTGCTATGTCTAAATCAGTAATATCTCTTGTAGTAAGAGCTATGCCACTTTCAATATGATTATATTTGCCTGAGTTATACTCACTTGCTGTAACTGTATAAAAAGCTCTATCTTTTTCCTCTATTGATAAAACTCTCCAAGTGCTAGTAAGAATATTACTTGTCTGATAAACCCAAACACTATTAACTTGTGGTGCAGAGGTAAAAGCTTGTGAAACATTAATAACACTACCTGTTATGCCACTTACACTTTTATTTTCTACAGAACCATCTGAAAGTATTACAGATAAACTAGATCCTATTTGATATGTTAGACCTGTTATATCATCAACAGTTATAGCTGTTGTTGTTGCACTTACGATACGACCACCTCTCCTTTCTCCCGACTTAACTGGATCTGCAATTTCTATGACTTGTCCTGGTCTTACAAGAGTGCCTGCATCTATAGCACAACTAAATGTCACAACCTCACGTTCTACGTTGCTCATATAGAGCATCCATTTTGCTAAACGAGAAGCTTGTCCACGACTTGTGCAAGCAAAAGCATCTATGTTTTTAACAACAGAACCATACCTAACTTGGTTTGCAGAGTCAATCTGCTCTACATAATTTATATCTCTAAGTTCTAAATCTAAATATTTAGCGATAACAACAGTAGGTCTTTGCTTTTGACTTACGTTTGAATAGCTAAAACCAGGTTCTAATACATTTGCAAGAGTAAATAAATAGCTTGAGTCTTTAGGTGAGTCTTGTGTGATTGTAAAAGCACCTGCACTCCAAAAAGGCATTGATCTAAATACAGAACACATTTGATTTATTACGTTATATGCCTCTTGTTGATTTTGTATTGCAACATTACAACTAAATCTTGGCTCTGTATTACCTGTTCCTGTCCCATCATCTATAAGTTGAGAAGAATATACAGAAGCTTGATAAAAGCTAAATTTATCTAAAGCAGACTCTTGTAAATGAGAACCCAAGCCATATCTGTCAGAAGTTAAAAGATCGTATAAGCACCAGGCAGGGTCGTTTGTATATTGAGCAGCACCTAAAGTACCATTAAATGTTCCAGAATAAGACAAACTTCCATCAGCCCTGACTGTTGCATTGTGTGGAATTTTTACTTTTATTCCTTTTACTAGATATTTTCTTGAAGGTATATTGCTAAATTGTTCAGCGTCTACTTTTAAACCTACAAGTGCTGAATTAGGATATGTTCTTTGGTCATATTTTATTTCTACATAAGTATTAAATTGAAAAGCGTTTACTAATTTTGAAGATGAGCTATCTGCTGTAATTCTTGTTACTTTTATATTTACAGGAAAAGCACCATCTAAATTTATTAAATAATCACGCAAATAAACATCAGGAGTACGACCTGTAATCTTTCCTTGATTTCCAAATACAACATTTTGATATGAACCACCACTATATTGAACAGCAATTTCTAGCTGTATTTCTGTACCAAAAATATCACCCTTATCACTAAATTGTTGTAGTTGTGGTACTGTTATTTGTACCGAGACTGCATCAACATTGGAATCTGTAATTTGTATTACTTTTGGTGATGCTTGTGGAACTGTAGAAAATCCTGTTGATTTTGTAGTAGCAACATCTCTTGTAATAGGAATTGTAGTTTGACTAGAAGTACCTGTTCTTGCCTCAAAAGTTACATCTTTGAAATTAAAAGTACCATCAGCAGCTTGTAATGGAGTGTTGTTAAGAAAAATAGATTTTGCACCATCATCAAGTCCTTCTATCTCACCTTCTCCTATAAGATCTAAAACTCTTGCAAAACTTTTTGAATCTAAATTATCTTTTGCTTCGGTAGGTGTGCCACCACCACCACCACCGCCTTTTCCACCACCACCACC
>VTLG01011923.1_pt1 | contig 12136 bp, 10 predicted proteins | sample 4694571 | NCBI WGS metagenome assembly VTLG01 (sample SAMN12604809, study PRJNA352737) | marine metagenome | biome: ENVO:00000447; feature: ENVO:00000209|ENVO:00000569|ENVO:01000036; material: ENVO:00002151; isolation source: viral sequences binned using virsorter ... | reverse complement strand
CCCAAAATAAGTCTTTCTGTGTCCATAGTAAATGTATCTGTCGGATCAATCCTAACTTTGAATAATATCACGTTTTCATCGCCGTATGTCTCACCAGTTGGAACACCATAGATATAAAAGTCATCATATTGCGTTTCACTCGTGTTACAAAAGAAAATAGTGCTAATAGCCATTTCAGTATCTGGGGGTACGACCAATAAATCAGTCAATACATTTGGTATCATTTTTGCATATAGCATATTACAAATCCTTTATAAAATTAAACTTAATAATGAAGAACGTCTATTAACATATTGTTTTGTTGCCGCCTCCATTGGACCAACAGGTGCTTGTCCTAATAGTACTGATCCGGCTACTTGTAAGTTATTGCTTACAGTTAAATCTGCTGGAGTTACTAAATCTCCTATTAATTTACTTGTGCCAATGCTATTATCTGGTATATCTTGAACTGGTTTTGGTTGTGATAAATGTAGTACATTTATCTTAACTGTATTACCAGGTGCGGATTGAAAGTTAAGATCACCGTCAGTATCTAAATAATACTCATCAAACGGGACTTGTACTAGTCCACTTAATGTAACTAGTATTCCCCTAGCAGTCACTGGTTTAGGTATACTTAATGTAAATTTAGTTAAATTTCCATCACCCACAAACTGATCAGTAGTGAAAGGTTCCATTGTGGGTAATTCATAACCATGGTACGCCATATTGTCGTCCTTTTCGTTGTATTGTATTTATTTAGCGAATATCAAACTCGCATAAATATCATAAAGGAATCTGCAACCATGAGTCTAACATTAAACCAAAAATTAAATTCTATTAGCACAACGACTGATAAATTGCAATTAAACGCCCAATTAGTGTTTAATAATTCAGGTGCTATAGTTTTACCCGAAGGTAATACTTCAGCACAAGATCCAAATGCAACAAGTGGATTATTATATAATACTGCTTCAAGTAGACTTGAGCAATATTATGGCAACACATGGCATAAAGTTGGTACTGTAGATGGGATCGCTGACATAGATGAGTTTAATTTTACTGGAGTTTTAGATCAAGACTTTCTCCAGTATAATGACGCCCAGCAAGAATTCCAAGCAGTTAGACCAAGTATTACTTTATTAAATGACGTTGATATTAGCGGTATTACTGATACTCAAATGTTACAATGGGATGGAAGTAAATTTTCACCCGTTGACCCATTGAGTATTAAAGTTAATGGTGTTAGTATATCAACCAATGCTTTTGAATTAATGTTCAATGGTGTTGGTATAGGTGCTGAAGCAAATGCACAAGGTGAAGTTGCTTTTACATTTACACAAAGCATTTTTGCTAACCAGGACTTTAGTTTACCAAATCCTATCCCAAATGAAAGTTTCATACAATGGAACTCAGCAACAACCAAATTTGAAACAGTTGCAAACAGTCTTAATAATCTTAATGATATTGATTTAACTGGTGTTCAAGATGGAGACTTTTTAAAATGGGATGGTGCTGCATCTAAAGTTGTTCCACGAAGTGGTGGTATTGATACTGATGCAGTTGATGAAGGTTCGACAAATTTATATTATACTGATGCACGAGCAGACGCAAGAGCGACAACGAAAATAGATGAATGGGCCGATCAAACAAGCATTTCAAGGTTTGTTGATGTTGATCTTACAAATATTAAACAAAATGATGTAATAAAATGGGATGTATCCTCACAAAGATTTAGACCTGCAAGTGATGAAGAAGGACTTCAAAATATTGCTGGTTTAGGTGATGTTGATATTACAGGTATTCAAGTAAACGATATTTTAAAATGGGGTGGTAATAAATTTTACCCGGCCGCTTTTAGTACAGATATTGTTGTTGAGGACTCCGGTGCAACAAACCTGTATTTTACACAAGAACGATCTAGACTATCAATTAGTGGTACCCAAACTGGTGGATTAGGCACTTTTTCTTATGATCAACAAACAGGTGCATTTTCATATGCTGGTGTAACACAATTAGAAATTAGAAACTTGTTTAGTTCAGCAGGCGATTTAGCATTTAATAATGCAACTGGAGAATTTTCAGTAACAACATATAAAACAGCAGATTTCACAACAGATTATGGTACTGCGATAGCCGCAACAACTTTTGACACATTATCAGATGTAGACATGACAGGTGTTACAACTGGGCAAGTAGTTAAATGGGATGGATCAAATTTTGTTCCTGGTGACGATATTGATACTGGCGAAGATAATACTGCTAGTAACGTAGGTACAGGAACAGCAAATACTGAAGGACTTTTTAAACAAAAAGCAGGTGTTGATTTAGAATTTAAATCAATATTTCCTGGTGCTGGTATTAACCTTTATGATAGAGGCGATTATGTTGAAATTAGTAATACGATTGCTGAATATCAAGAAGTTGGTGAAGCCAATACAGGATCAAATATTACAGACAATTTTGGTGATATTGGAGTGTTTTATGGTAAAACTGGTGTTGATTTAAGATTTAAAGGCATCCGTCCTGGTGAGGGTATTGAAATTGTTGATAAGGGCAACGCAGTTGAAATTGTAAATAGTGCAAGTACTATCAGTGTTGATGATATTATTGCATACGCCTTGGTCTTAGGAGGATAAAATGGCATCAAATTTTAAAAATGCATCGTACACGTTTACCAGTACTGATACTGACCAAACAATTTATACCGCTGATGGTGCTGGACAGCATACAGCGGTTGTTCATAGTATGTTTTTTGCAAACAAACACGCTTCAAGTAATTGTGCAATAACATTAAAAATAGCGGACTCGAGTGCAGGAAGTAGCAGAGTTGTTTTAAACAAAGTTCCAGTTCCACCAAACACAACTTTAAGTTTAGATAAAACACTCAATTTAGAAGTTAACGATAGTTTGGTAGTACAATCATCTAGGGTAGAGTGTGACGTTGTAACAAGTATTTTAGAACTCACAACTGCATAATAATAAGGATTTTTTAAATGGCATATATAGGTCCAAAAGTCAGTAGTATCTTAGAAACTGATATTAACTGGAATAACGTTAAAAATGTTCCAGCAAGTATTAGTAAAGTTTTCCAGTCTGACGGAAGCACAACCGAATTTGATCTAGGATATGAACCGGCAAATGTTGAATCTGTTAGAGTTTCTGTTAATCAGATGTTAAAAGTACCATATACAGATTATAATATTATAAACAATACAATTTTAAAACTTAATTATGTTGTTCCAAATGGACTTACCATAAATGCGGTTTTTACACCAATGTTACCTGGACATAGTTCAGGTATTTTTTCTGTACAAGATGATACATCTCCTAGTTTAGGTGGTGATTTAGACTTAATGGGGAATAAATTAACTTCATCTGGTGCAACCAATGTTACAATTCAAAGTGGTACAGGAAATTATGTTGAAATTGAAGGGTTTAAATTTCCAAAAGTTGATGGTACTGCTCATCAAGTATTAAAAACAGACGGTGCTGGATCTTTATATTGGGGCGTTGGACCAAATACATTTGAGTTTCCAGACGTAAATGGTACGATTGCCGTAACACAAATTCCAGATAATATAATAAATGTAGACAAATTAGCAGTAGCCGAAGGTACATCTGGACAAGCATTAAAAACAGATGGTGCTGGTGTACTTTATTGGGCTGATGTTAATCTTGGTGTAATTGATATTGCATCACAAATTCCAGACAATAGTATTCCTCCTAGTAAATTAACATTTGGTAACACTAACTATACAATATTAACTGGTGATGGGTCAACAACAACTTTCAACTTAGAACATGCGGCCCCTAGTGACGAAAGTGTAATAGTAATATATCAAGGATATATTTTACAACCACTAACAGATTATACAATTGATGAGGGTGCTAGTACAATTACATTTGTTAATCCTCCAGGATCTAATGAAAAAGTACAATTAAGATATTTAGGTATTGTTACTCAAACACAAGGTATACCTTTTTATAGTGTTGGTATTAACCAACTTAATGCTCCTGGACAAGCCATTGGAAAAACCTTACAAATTAGTGCAAATAATGAAATTGAATGGGCAACACCAAGCACAAGTACTGTAACTGCCACAGTTACACAAGTAAATGCTGGTTCTGGACTTACTGGTGGCCCAATTACTACAACTGGTACAATAAGTTTAGACGGTAGTACGGTTACTACACTACAAAAAGCCGCAACTGCTTATGCTTGGGGTAGTCACGGAACACAAGGATATATAAATGATCCTTCAACTATTAACTTACAACAATTAGGTAACGTTGGAACACCAACTGCCTCAGATGATACAAAAGCTCTTGTATGGGATGAAACCACACAGGCATACATTTACCAACAAATAGATTTATCAAATATTTTTGTAGAACAATCCGGTAAAACATTTACATCACAAGATATTGCTATTGGTGCTAACTTATTTGATACAACACTCACAGTAAACATTGACAATAATAATGAAGGTATTAGTATTGTTAAGTCAGATAGTGTTGGTAAAATTTTTATAGACGGTAGTACATTAGATATTATTGCAACTGGTATGGCTTTAGATAGCACAACAAATGCAACTGGTAATATATCTTTTCAAATAAACAAAGACTCAACAACACCAATAGAAGTACTTAAATTAGATGGTGCAACTGGCAAGGCTGTTTTTAGTGGACCAATTCAACTAACATCTGGCATACCAGCAAGTACAACAGACACAATATATGTTGACCAAAATGCATTATGGTTTGGTGCTAGAAACTTATTTGATGCTAGTACTGTTGGTGGTATTAGTCCGGCTAATATTGTTTTAAAAGACGGTACCAACAATATGTCTGGGCAACTTAATTTCTCAGGTGCAGCAGTATTAAATGTTCAATCAAATAATTTGCAATTTAATGGTGTTAATCAGGGTATAAGGCACGACCAGGCCGCAAATTATAACGGCGGATCTGAAACATTTCACAATATGATATATTCCGCAAAATCAACAGTTGCAGGGGCAAATAATACAAATGTTCCAACTGGTGCTCATATTTTTAGAGTAGGTTCTGAAGACGTATCACTAACAGAAGATGATGTTCTTATACTAGAGCATAGAAACATTAAACCAGGTATAGGTGGTTTAATAAGTTTGGGGGCTTCAGACAAAATGTGGGATGGTATTTTTACAGAAGAAATGGCATTTCATAATTTTGGTAGTGGTGATGGTCCGGATGATACAACATATAGATTATATGTAAAACAAGGTGTACTATATTTTGGATCACAAATTATTAATAGTTCAAATATTTTAAGTCCTGTTACTGCTTTGGCTGATGTCAATATTCCAGATCCGGCAGCAATACAAGAAGGACAAACACTTACTTGGAATGATACTTCAAATAAGTGGGAAAATAGAACTAATACATTTACAGGGCTATCTGATACACCTGGTTCATTAACTGCTCTTAAATTTTTACAAATTAATTCGGCTGGTGACGGATTTCAAGAAGTTGATATTCCAAGTGGAGTTTCAGGATTAACTACATTTTTGGAAATGACTGATTCACCAATACAGTATGCAACACATGGTCAACAATTTGTAAAAGTTAATCAAGCAGAAAACGCATTAGAATTTGTTAATGTTGATATTCCTGATGCATTGGATGATGTTGGAGTTGATTTAACAACAAGTCCGGGTGACTCAACAATGCTTGTCAAAGATGGTGGTGCTTATAAAATGTCACCTATGGCAACACACATTCCAAATTCATTAAATGATTTTAACGATTTTCCAAATACCTATGTGAATATGGAAAATAAGTTAATGCAAATATCTGGTGATGCAACTGCTGTTATCTTTGTTGATAAAACAACATTGTTAGCAATAAACGACATAACCAATGTTAATATACCAGATTTAAGTGCAGTTACTGATAACTTTTTAAGAATTGATGGTAATAGTGAAATTGTAGCAGTTGACATGACTCATAAAATGGTTAAGGATTTTCCACAACCTGGAACACCATCAAACCATGAAACATTCAAATATGATTCTTCTGGTGCTACTTTCCAATATCATAATTTTTATAGAAACCAAGGTGTTGTTACAACATTAGCAAACTCTGTTACATCATTAGAGCCTGCATTGTTTTCATATTCAGTCATGGATACATCAGTTTTAACAAATTTTCAACTAATTTTACCAACAACAAATTCAAAAGTTGTAGGAGATTGGTTTAGAATCCTTATTGCTTTTGATGGTACAAATAATGGTGTTGTTAATCTAAATCATACACAACAATCAGGTAGTGAGTTGCTAGAAGGTGCGAGCACATTTGCATTTGCATACGGTAACACCGCCGCATCATATGAAATTAAATTCATTTATGGTGGGCAGACTACGGGTTGGTGTCCTGTTGTAAACACTCAATAATTTTTAAACAATGCACTAGGATTAACCATTGTTTTGATTTCCAAAGCATTACCATTTGGATCTTCAATGAACATAGTCTCTTGTTCTAACTCTGTGTCTTTAAATCTAATATATGGTTCATCAATAAACTTTACATTATGTTCTGCTAATCTTTCTTTTAAAGCATCAAAGTCTTCTCTGCTTAAATGCACACCAAAATGTGGTACATGGACATTACCCATATCAACATTATGCCGTTCTCCTGTTTGTTTACATCCAGGAGAAGTAGCATGTAAAGTTAATTCATTTCCCCAGAAATTTATGTCGCACCACGAATCTGGTGGTTTAATTTCCGAGTTACCTTTTGTACATCCTAATATATTGCAGTAAAAATAAAGTGCATTGTGTAAATCTCCAGCCGGAATTGCTAAGTGAAAAGTATTTGCCACTCAAAATTGTCCCTCTTCGGTTGACCCTTTAATTGAGCTCAAGGTATCGCTTTTTGTACAAACTTGACTTACTGCATCAAAATAACTTGCACCTACTTCTCTTTGATGTTTTACGGCTGTAAATCCTTGACTCTGTGCTTCAAATTCTTTTTCTTGAAGATCAACAAAACCTGTCATTCCCGTATCTCTATATTTACGTGCTAAATCAAACATACTATAATTTAAACTATGAAAGCCAGCAAGTGTTATAAATTGATATGTAACTCCTAAATCACCCAGTTCGTCTTTAAAACTACGTATTTCAGTATCATTTAATTTTGCTTTCCAATTAAATGACGGAGAACAATTATATGCAAACATTTTGTTTGGATATTCTTTGCGTATTTCTGTACAAAATTCTTTGCATTCACCAATGTCAGGTAAAGAAGTTTCCATCCAAATTAAATCACAATAAGGTGCGTATGCAAGTCCTCTTGAAACTGCTTGCTCCATGCCTGCATTTACTTTAAAGAATCCTTCTTCAGTTCTTTTTCCTGTAATAAATTTGTGATCATATTCATCAGCGTCAGTTACTAACAATGCACCTGCTAATGAGTCTGTTCTTGCAATTAATACAGTATCTACTCCCATTATATCTGCGGCTAGTCTAGAAGCGATAAGTTTTGACACCATTTCTTTAGTAGGTACCAAGACTTTTCCTCCCATGTGACCACATTTTTTAGCAGAAGATAATTGATCTTCTAAATGCACACCGGCGGCTCCTGCCTCAATCATGTCTTTCATTAGTTCATGGGCATTAAGGACTCCTCCGAATCCTGATTCCATATCTGCTACAATAGGAAGAAAATAATCTATCTCTTCGTATCCTTCCATCGTTTGTATTTGGTCTGCTCGTTGAAATGTATTATTAATTCGTTTTACTACGATTGGTACACTATTAGCCGCATATAATGATTGATCTGGATACATTTCCAAACTATCATTTGCATCACCTGCTACTTGCCAACCACTAAGATATACTGAATCTAACCCAGCCTTTGCTTGTTGCATTGCTTGGTTACCTGTTAATGCACCTAATGCACTAACATAAGGTTGTGTGTTGAGTTTGTGCCATAATTTTTCAGCACCGGTTTGTGCTAATGTGTATTCTATTTTAATGGAACCCGATAGGCGGTTTACGTCTTCTGGTGTATACGGGCGATTAACACCTTCCCAACGGTTTGTGTCACTCATTTTTTCTCCTGTAATATAATAAAATTACACATATATTTACTATTATAACAATACTAGAAAAAAAAGTCAAAAAAATAGCGAGCCGCTATGGCTCGCTACTTTTACTGTCGCTACATTTAAAATTAAATGAACGAAAGGTTTGCGTTTGTGATATCTATCTTTGCAAGATAGTCAGCCGCATTACCCAAGGATGATGCTTGGTTGCTGAGTTCAACGTAACCGTATCGTGTCATAAAGGAAACGACTGGTTCCATTGTCCCTGGATCAAGCACGACCCCGGAGCTCATTAGCGGAACGTATGGGCAATAAAAGGATGCCGCATCCATTTCGCCTGGGCCTTTGTAACCAACCAGAGCAGAAACACTATCTGCTGCATAGTTGTCTACATAAACTCGCATTGTTGAGTTTAATGTTCCCACAAACTTTGTGTTTGTTGGTGCTTCAAAAGTACCTTCTGTGCTTCGTGCGAAGGCTGAAGTTGTTGCACTTTGTAGTACTGTCAACATAGTTGGACTAACTACAACCCAATTACCGGCGCCTCTGCGTGTGCGAGCGGCGATTAAGTTAGCGGCCCTGTTGATTTGAACTGCGAAAGCCGCATGTTCGTCACCAACAAATGTTGCTGTACCAGATACACCGCTTTGGTCGTATGTTGCGACAGCGGTACCTGCCAATGTGCGAAGGCTTGTAAGAATTTCTTGATCAATCTCAGTTGTAATTTCTTGAGCAAGAGCGGCCATAACTTCTGCTTCAACGTCTAAGCCATGTTGGCTTTGGGCGTCTTGAGCGGCCTCGAAAGTCCAGCGAGCACTTAACTTACGTGTCTTCGCTTCAACTGTTTGCTTCAAGATCTGGATTGACATTTTCTTACCAGCACTACCTTCAAGAGCTGATGTTGCGGCACCTAATCCAGCAGTTCCGTCACCTGCATAGGCTCTGGAAATCTGGAATGGACTCAGTGCTTCATCACCTGCTACTGTATCGTCAGCGGCGGCTGTTGCTCCAGCCATAGTTTCCGCATAACGTACACGAAGTGTATGAATTTGTCCTACCGGACCGGTCATTGGTTGAACACCAATAATTTCATTAGCAATAACTGTAGGCATAACCCTGCGGATTACAGGAAGGATTACCTTATTCAAAGTCGCTACGTTACCTGCGTTAGTTGCACCCGCTGTTGACGCTTCCATCAACTGCCCTTTGGTGTTTTCTAATACAGTTTCCATAACGGTCTTCTGATTACCTTGTAAACCCTCGCAGAGTGCCCCCTTTACGGATTGCCATTTATTTTCAAAGATCGCATCTGCCATTTTTATTTTCTCCATTTAAATCCCTGCTAGTTTCCGCAGGTTGTAAATTTCAGTTTCCGATGAATCATTCGACTCTTCTTTAACTGCTCGATCTCCGGAAACTTCCTTAATTATATCTGAGGACTTTTCCGATTTGTTTTCTTTGATAACTTGTTGCTTCTTTTGTGCTTTGGATGAAGTTTTACCTTCATTTAATACACTAGGTAGAAACTTGTTATACTGTTTCTTCAAACTATCAGTTTGAACACTTTCCAAAAGCTCTCCCATGACCGCACGTTGATCTTTACTCAACGGATTCATTAAGTCATTGATTACTGTTTGGCGTTCCTTCTGATCTTCAGCAATTCTGATTTGTGTCTCAGCCTCTGCTAATTCATTTTTTTGTTCCGCAATTTCTTGAGCATGTTCCTCAATTTTTGCTTTTAAATCATTAATTACTGTATGTAATTTTCCAACTTCGGTACCTTCTTGTAGGTAACTAGTGGAAAATTCAGCCGCGAAGGTCTCAAAAATCTTACGACCAAAATTGTTTTCTTTGGCCTGCTTAATATCTTCTTTAAGTTGACCCATTTCCGTCTTCATTGTTTCGGAAACTATTTTATCAATTTTTTCTGCCGCAGACTTGACAAAAGTACGTTTAGTATCTTCCATCATTTTTCTACCTTCACGAACCAACTTAACTTTTTGTTCTGCCAATGCTTTTTTATCAGCATGGAATTCGTTAAGTTCTTTTGTTAATTGACGAAGTACAAACTCTTCGAGTTTTTTGAAGTTGTTTGACTGTGTAACCCTATCTTCACGAAGCTCTTTAACTTCTTTTCCCATTACATTTGTGATGAACTCATCAAGCATAGTTGTATGCCCTTTGAGATTCTTCTTATAAGCAACGGTTTGCTCGTGAAGTGATTTTTTGTCCTGGATAAACTCTTCAACTTCTGCTTTAATAGCATCACCTAATAAGTTATCCATTGCTTCTACAATTTGCTTTTTGTCATTATCATAACGTCTGGCAAATTCTTCGCGAAGCTCAGCCTTAGCATTTTCCTTTGTTTCGTCTAATTTCTTAGACCATGCTTCAGAAATCGCTGCTTTAACTTCCTCGGAGAGAACCTCTGCACCCATCACGTCGTTAAATAGGTCTTGCATGGCTATATCTCCCATCATATATTCCCTATAATACTCAATAACTCTTTTTCAAGATGTTTTTGAGCTTTATTGTCATGCCTTACGGCCTCAGCAAGTTCTAAACTGATCCTGCCTTTTTTTCCGTTTCGCATTAATGCTTCGTATACTGGTGTAGGATATGCATTTGGTGCAGATGGCTGGGCCACTACATCAACAGTGATTATTTCAAAATCACTAACATATCCATTTGGTCCAACATTTCCTGAACCTCTTGAGCTAACGCCCAATTTTACACCGCTTTCAAGCAAAGTTTTTACAACATTACCCATTGGAGTAGGTAATAACTTTAACTTTCCTATTCCGTTTCTGCCATTGACATCCATTTCTGTTATCATATGACTTACACGGTCAATATTAATGTTCAAATCATCTGGATGATCTGCTTCACCAAGAACACTCTGACCACCTTGTAGTCGTTCCTGTATAGTTTTGACCGCTTTATTGATCTCATTGACAGGATAAATTCTTTGATTTTGATTGCGAACTTCACCTTCGATAAAGATCCCCTTTAAGTAGAGATCTTTACCATCAGATTCAGTTATGCATTGTGCTTTTTCAAAAGTTAAATGTTCTCTTAAATGCATATATTATTCGCCCTTTTTTGGTGCTGCTACTTTTTGTTGTTTACCAGCATTACCGCCTGGAACATTTCTGTTACCGGCATTATCTTCTTTAGCACTAGGTGAGGATGGAGCACTTGTTCCATCTGGTTTTGAAGTTCCACCACTGGAACTTGCACCTGATGCTTTAGGATCTGAACCGCCTTTTTTAGCAACTGGACTGCCACTTGAACCGGAGTCTTCACCAACTGGGTCATTTGGATTGTCGTTAGCCTTCTTCATATCATGTGATTCGCCTAAGTCGTCATAAATTTCTTCTGCTTCTGGCTCACCAATGGTTTCTTCTACTTCTGGCTCTTCTATATCTTCAATTTCTGGTTCCATTTCTTCTTCTGCGTCGTCACCAGACTGAAGTTTTTCAAATTCTGCTTGTAAATCTGCAAGTTGTGCTTTAAGATCCATAACTTCATCTTCTAAGTCTTCGGAAGGCTCTTCATCTCCACCTTCGTCATCACTAATGCCTAGATCGTCTTCCATATCTTCTTCAGCATCAACCATTTCTGGATCTAATTCACCTTCAGGCTCAATAGCAACGTCCATATCATCGTCTTCTTCGCCTAAAGAAACTTCTTCTTGTTCAATTTCGTCTTGAAGTGCTTCCGGATCATCTTCGTCAGGTTGCTCTTCTAAATTCTCCTCAACTGGTTGTTCGTCGTCGAGAATATTTTCATAAATGTTTTTGGCTTTTTCTACAAAAACCTCGTGGAGCAGGTCGCTTGCTTTGGTTTGCTCGTCATTAACGACATACTCAAGTACTTTTTCTAATTTTTCTGCTGTTGTCATTGTTAACTCCAATAGATAGTAATGTTGCTTTGAGATATTTAATTTTTTATTTAATTTCTTAATAAAAAGGGCTGAAAAATTGCGTTTTTTGGTAAAATCATACCGGAGGCATACCCATTCCGCCTGCATCCGGTTTTGCTTTACCGTAAATTTTCTGGAAATCT
>VTLG01009098.1_pt1 | contig 12137 bp, 10 predicted proteins | sample 4694571 | NCBI WGS metagenome assembly VTLG01 (sample SAMN12604809, study PRJNA352737) | marine metagenome | biome: ENVO:00000447; feature: ENVO:00000209|ENVO:00000569|ENVO:01000036; material: ENVO:00002151; isolation source: viral sequences binned using virsorter ... | reverse complement strand
GTTCCGCTTTGATCTTCGGTAAATTACCGACATCAATATAGAATATTCTTCTTTCTGGAGCACGAGAAAGTCTGTATATAACTAGACTATCTTCAATCATTCTCAGTTGATTGAGTGCTTTGATTGACTTATGTAAGTAAGAAAGAATAGTTTGTTTGTTCCTGTCAACTAAACCTGAGTGACAGAATGTGATAGCGTCTGGTGCAATCTTTACTGGTCTCTGTTTAGTAGCGAAAGGAGTTTGACCAATAGCACCTAGAGCATTTTTACTCTGAGTTGCACTAGGATCATACTGGTAATATTCCTCTATCTCAGGAGTTTCAACATCAGCAGGGTTATTTGCATTGACTCTCTTAATCGCTCCCTGTAATGTAGGATCTGTCTTGAGCTTTCTAACTAATTTTATTTTAAGTGGATCAATATATCTAACTTCTTTTAATCCTTCTTCTGGTTTTTTGACATCAATTACCTTATGATAATATATTCTACCATCAATATACCAGTTCCTTAATATCTCATGACACTTAGTATCAAAGTTCATGACTTCTTTTACTGTCTTGAACTCATCTCTAATTAATTCTTTAAGCTTCGCAGATGCTGGAAGATTCTCCAAATCTATTTCTACAGGAGAATCATTTTGATCTGAAACTATTGCTTCATTTATTATATCTTCAATGGCAGAGTCCACTTCTGGGTGTAGTGCCATCTCTCTATATCTTTTTATTAACTCAAATTCTGACTTAAATACTCCATCAATATCAACATACTGGCCATAAAAACCACTCGAAACATAATAGTCCGAGGAGTCTTCATTAGACTGAGGTACAGGAGAGACGACGTTCTTACTTTGATCGTCATCTTTCTCTATTTTAAAACCAAATAATTTAGCCATTAACTCACTTCTACTGGGCTGTCCCAGTTATTTATCTTATATTATAACACAAGTTTTAGATTATGTCTAGAAAGTTTCTCCAATATCAGTAAACAAAGGCTTAACAGTAGAAGCTGACTCACTCTCTGGGACGTAAGCGTTCCACCACTGAACCTGTAGGTCAACTGTGAATTCTTCTATAGTATCGGGTTGATCGTAAGATAATTCAATTGCACTAACGTTTGTTGGGAATATTCCGTGGAATTTATATGCCTTTAAGATGGGCACAGTATCGCCTTCGTTGAGTCCTACCAATTTTCCAGTGGTATTACTTGTTACACCGTTTCTACCAAGTTGCCAAACATAAGCATCTTTCTGGTAATCATTAGGATTAGTTTCTCCAGTTGCATACTTCATGTTGTTCATTCCGTTCATCCATCTTTCCATGGCATTACGAATTGCGAAGTCAGTATCGTTAATGACAGTGATTGTCCAAACATCAAATGTTCTATCACCAGCAATCTTTAAGTTCCTTCCTCTGAATGGAACGTCGATTGGAGTGATATTAGATGCAGGGAGATTAGCGGCTTTAACCAAAAATCTAACCTTAGAATCAAAGTCTGAGCCTCCTTTGTTTCCAGCATTACCACCAGATTCTTCTTTACCAGTTGTTCCTTCTGGGAAGTCTAATGCAACTTCAAACAAATTAGGACGAGCACCACCGCCAGTCAATTTCGATTTGAAGCGGTCAATTGTCCTTTCTTGAATTTTTGGAAAGTTATTGTTTGACATGATTTTTTAATCCTTGTTCGTGGGTATTTAGTAAATTAAACAGATCCGATAACCTCATCGAAGCTGATACCTGTTCTAGTTGCAACGAATGTTAATCCGATGAAGTTAATAGAACGTGCAGGCTTGACGAAGATATCTGCCTTAAAGGTATTAGCATCAATAACATCTGGAGTGTTATTGGACTCGTCGCAGATAAGGACGAACTCAGAGATACCTCTTTTTGCTTGTACATCACGAAGATAAGGTTCAACAATGTTGACAAAGTTAGTTCTTGTCAAGTCATCGTTAAATTCAAATAATTGAGACCTTGATGCTCTCTCAATAACAGATTCGATTGTTAAGAACAAACGACGAACGTTAATTCTATCGAACGCTGATGGTACTTTCTGTGCAGTTTTGTCACCGAATAGTGAAATACCAGCGCCAGGTGAGAAGATTACAGGGTTGATTCTCTTAGGATAGAGTTGATCTCTTTGTCCCTGTGATGGGTTATATGCAAGTTTAACCGCATTGTTGATAGTTCCTCTAGTTGCACCAGCTGGTGAGAACCAAGGGAACTGGTTGATAGATGTTCTTGCCATCAATCCAGCAATGTCACCGTTAAGTGGAATATATCTGAATGTGTTATTGAATCTATCAAATGTGTACTTATAACCAGAGTCAAATACACCATATGATGTTGACTGTAAACTATCGTAGAATTGTATAATGTTTGCAGTTTGTTTGTCTGTGTCTGTTACACCAACAACTCCCTCTCTATAAGGTGAGATACATGCAATACAATCCTTTCTTGTAGTTGCAATGCTAAGTAATTTGTTTGCCTTAGCTTGTGCTTCATATATGTTATTTCCACCAGATGGCCCTTGTATTAAGAAGTTAACTGAATACTCAGCAGGGTTATCTAGAACTTGATAAGAACTTACGATGTCAGCTAAGGTACACTTGTACTCACTTGGAGCACCGTAGTCATTACCACTTGCAAGAAGGAATGTGCTTGCACCAGAGCCGTTGAATGTAACTCCGTTTGCTTTTGTTCCCCAAACTCCACCAGAATCAACTGCGTATCCACTCATCATTGTGTGTTTCATACCCACACCTGTTTGAGCAGCACCAACAAATATCTGATTAGAGAAGTTTGCGATGTAGTCTTTATAGTAGATACCTGTGCTAGGTGAGATTCTTGCGTCTGAAGCTTTTGAAAGTCCAGTCCACTTTTCTAGAATGTTTCCAGAAGTACCAGTTACAGATCCATCATCGTCAACTATGGCGACATGGAACTCATCGTTTCTAGAACTTCTTTCTGAAGCGTATTCTGTGGTTGATGGTTTAGATGCAAGTGATTTCCAGAACACTGTGGAGTTGGTTAGACCAAGTTCTTGTTGATCATACCAATCAATAATAGTGTTACCTTCTCTTAGATAAAGACCACTACCAACACCAGCATTTACCTGAGATTTAACTATAAACTCTGTGTTTGCAAATGCTACAGTTGCTGCAGTATCCATGATTAGATACTGTTGTTGAGTTCCATACTGAACAATCTTACCTTCGTATGTTCCGTTAAGTGACTTAACTGTATCGCCAGGAGCAGACTTAAGTGTATTAAAGTCAGCACCAAATGTAATTTCAGTAGAACCAATACCAACACTAGCATTGAATCTTGTCCTCTCTACACTCTGAGGTATTCCTGATGTATTGAAGAATTGCAATCTATTTGGATGGTTTACATCAGTAGTTGCATTAAGATTCTCGTTGTAAATACCAACTTGATAACCTTGGAAAGATGCAGTTGAAGAACCTTCTTCATAATCTACTGCACTCCATACATCTGTAGTAACATTATGTTTACTTACAACTTTTATATCTACTGATCCAACATTAATTCCAGTAATAATTCCTTTAAGATAACCAGTTTCTATACCGACGGTTCCATCTGTGTTTGCAACACTTGTTGAGAATCCAGCAGTAACAGCAAATCCAACAGAAATTCCATCTGTACCTATTGCAAGTCTTTGATCTGCCTTTCCGTCAATGGTGCAAACTGTTAATCCATTTGCCCAAGAGCCAGGGTTTCTTGCAGCGTAATGCCAAGTTGTGTCTGTACTACGATTATTGTAATAATCCTCAGATGACTTGATTGATAAGTTAGTAATTGCAACACCAACAGGTACGTTAGCGTTAGATAAAGTTGCGTTATCTGTTCTTAAGACTCTAAGAATACCACCATATGACAAGAAAGCGGATGCAGTCATCCAGTACTCGTATTGTGCATCAGTAGATTTTGGTGCTCCAAATGTATCAAGAAGATCGGCTTCAGTCTCAATTAGAACTGGTTCGTTTACAGGCCCTTTTTCAAATGGCCCAGCGATAGCTCCAACTTGATCGTTGATACCATCTATCCTTCCTACTGTTAGGTCTACCTCTCTTACCTTAACGCCTGGAGATACTAGATTTAGCGTCATGTTGTGTTCCTCGAAGATCTCAGTTGTTTTTCCTGTTATTATTTAGAATTTAGTACTTTTTCACTGGGGAAACGATGCATGAACCCTCTACCAATCGGGATATACATCTGGTCTACCTTTTCTTTTTTTCTTTTTTACCCTGTCAATAGTACAAGTCTTACATTCATATGAATATGAAGATGGCACCTCGCCTCTACTCTTTCTACTAAGATAGAACCCTTCTGTCAGTGGATATGTCTTACCACAAGTTCTGCATTTTCTTTCATGTAAAAACAGAACTGGTTCATCCAAGTCCATTACAGGTAATCCCACATATATGATCTATCACCATACTCATCAACATGCCATCTATCTCCTTCACTATCCACGAAAGAAGTTTCTTCTGTACCATCATTGATGAATCCAAATGGTGCCATGTCTTGTTCTATCTGATCTCTTTGATCATCATAGACCCTCTTTCTTATATCATCATCTGTCATTTCTTTGAAATAATCTTGCATCACCAACCATGCAAATATTACTAGGCACATGGCAAGGTCGTCATTACATCCCTCTTCCGCCTCAAATGAGTTTGACTTTTCAATGAAAGTAGTTAACTCTGCGATAATGTTATAATCTTTAATTAAAAGTTTATCTGTCTCTATCAAAGTTTTAAGGTTGAGTGACCCTATCTTTTTGACAGTCTTAGACATCTTGACTCCCAGTTGCACCTTACTACCAGAGAATCCTTGACCTAATACTTGTCCAGCTCTACCTCTCATTGCAGTCATTAGAACATTTTCATATTCCATATCGTAAAATAATATGGATGCAATCTGATCTCCTATATCATTGACTTCGCATAAGATATAAGCATTGTTATATGCTCTTGCAAATTCTGCTATAACATTAGGGAATAACATTGGTTTAATGTTATTGTTTCTATATTTGGCAACAACTCTATATGGAAATGTTGTTGTATCAAACACAATAAAGGCCGAGTAATCTTTTTCTACTCCTCTTGCAACGTCAACTGTAATTGAATAATTGTGTTTGTCTATTGGATTCTCATATATTTCTCCTCCTCTCTTTCCACGATTAATTGGTTCGTCGTACACCATAGTCTTCAACTTAGATGGTGCAATCAATGTATCAACAGATCCTAAGAACTCACATTCAAATTCAACACGGAACTGTGCTTCTGATGTGTTTTTGATCGTCTGTTCTTTCCACGCTTCATCTCTGCCTGGCACTTCTGACCAGTGAACGTCCGTAGTTATATACTCATTACGTTTAAGTTCTGCATCGTGCCATAATCTATAGAAGTGATTCATACCACGAGGGGTAGAAACTATAATCACTTTTGTAGATTTACCAGATGAAATAGTTGGGTAAACAGAACTAAAGAACTCATCTGCTAAATGGTTGGCAACGAACGCAAATTCATCTAAGAATATGATGTTGAATGACATACCCCGAACAGCAGATGCGGAGGTTGATGCCGCAATGATTTTGGATTTGTTTTCCAATTCCATAGATCCCTTGTTCCATGCAATGATACCCTGTTGCATCCACTTGGGTAAGTTCTCATATGCAATCTGTAATCTACCAAGTAGATCTCGTGCAGTCTGAGCTTTGTTTGCAAGTATGCCTATGGTTACACTATCATTGAAGATGGCATAGTGTAGAAGATATGATACCACAGTCGTTGACTTACCTGACTGACGAGGCATCTTACAAATATTAAATCTGTTATTATGAAAATTATTAACTAACTTCTCTTGAAAGTCATACATCTTGAATGGTACTAGACCTTCATCCAAGTTGATGATTTTTACATACTTATGTGCAAAATATACAGGATCATTGGCACACTTCAAAAACTCAGCAACTTGTTTCTTAGTAAAGTTCTGAGCAACGTTTGCTTTTTTTAGATTAGGATTTCCAAGGTATTGTTCATGCTGTACCATGATCTATCAGGGGTCAATTACTAATAATGGTTTTGTTGGGTCTTTTTCAGATGGACTAAAGTATAATACCTTTGCAGTAGGGTATATCTTTTCTAATTCAAACTGAACATCTTTCTTCAATGGTCTTGCTCTTTGCGGAAAAAACATTTGAATTACTTTAGTTTGACCTCTGAACTGAAATGAAATGCTGTATGTTGCACCATACTTATTCAGTCTTCTCCAATTTTCTTCTCTTAGTGTTCTAAAAGTTTTCATTTATCATTCTCCTTCATAGTCTTTTTTAACATTTTTTGTAATTCAGATGTGCTTCCTACAAATAGGGAGTTATTAGTGACATTAGTGGTGTTCTGTTTAGTATTTACCTCATCAATCTCCTTCATTTTTTTCTGGAGATCCACTAATTTATCTGCTGTATCTGCGACATGCTTGATAAGTTGACCAGCAACTTCATATGCCCTCGCAGAATCAGACTGTTGTGCAACATCTAATGCACCATCCACTGCCTCCTGACCTTTCTCAACTAAAGAATATAATTGTGCTCTACTATATTCATAGTCTTTTGTTAGATCTTCTTTCCCTGATTTTATTTTTTTGATAGGTTTAGGTGATGATTCTTTTTTCATTATCTCAGCACCTCTGTCAGTAATTTCCAGAGCTTCATCTATTTCATCAAATGTTTCGTCTTCAATCATAGGTCAGAATCCCTCCCTTGACTACTACTGTAGATTTGTCCATCACGGTAATCAGTACGAGTTTCACCAAATCCAAAGTCATCACCTTCAATAACTTGTACATCATCCTGTACATTGATTACATGGATTGGTACATTAATGTCATGTGGTTTAATTACACTAGTATATACGCCTCTCTTAACTTTGAGTCTGTTACCAGTGATAGATCTAATAAACATTTTTTCTTGATCTATCTGTATATAATCACCTTTTCTCAATGATACTGCACTGTTTACATCAAACTCTGTCCTCACAGTATCAATAGTTTCGTTAGTTGCTGCAGTAGAATCACTAGTATAATCTTTAATAGCTGTTGGTACAACACTATATCTTTGTTGTCTAGGTGCTGTTTTGGTATTTGTTGTATCTGAGTAGTAGTCTGTCTGTACTTTCTTAATAAGACCTTCACTACTATTGTTGATTGGGCCAAATAAGTATGTCTTACAAGTAAAGTTCAATGTATATGTTAACGCTCTTCTTTGTAAAAAATCATCCTCATAAGTATCATCCATCTGGATTCCTTCCAATGTTATAGGCATATCTCTCTTCTCTCCAATTATATCCACCAGATCAATAGTAAGATTAAAAGCTGGTTGGAAGTATGGTAGTATCTGTTCTAATATTTGTATAGCATCTTCGTTCAATTTAGCTAAAATACTAAGTTGCATATTGATGTTATAAGGAACAGGCATGAATGCCTTGACCATCTTGTTAGTATTTTTGTTTACAGACTTGAATGTCTGCATTGTAGAAACTTTTCTTGATGAATCATAAGTCATACCTATGACTTCAAAAGACATTCTAGGTAAACTTAATGTGGTTGCAACACCATCTTGATAATCTCTACTTTGAGATATTCTTGCTAAAAATTTCTGTTGTGGCCCGTAAGATATAGGAACTTTTACAACACTGACTGTCTTACCAGAAGAGTCTTTGTGTTGCACTTCAAGATTATTAAAGAGGGTTCCGAAAGACACGATTGTCTTACGAATAATCTCATGATAGAAATGATTTGTTAACATAATATTACCACCTTATAATAGTATTTAGAACTCACCGAATGGATTTCGTTCAGAGAAGTCTAGAATAGTGTCTGCTTCTGTTTCTATTTCATCATTACCAGCAAACTCGATATCAAATTCAGAGTCTACAGATAAGATTCTGTAACTTGCAGCTGCACCAACAATTACCTCTCCTACAGAGAAATCACCACTAGGTATTGAAACTTTGAGGATATTGTCTGCTGTATTCCAAGTAGCAACGTACGCACTAGTACCACTAGATACACCCCTAACTACTTCATCTCTTTCAAACTCTCCGAAGGAATTGGATGTAACAGAAGATATAGAAACAGTTGCAGGCGTAACTGTGTAACCAGCACCAGCATTACTATATCTGATTTGTGTAACAGTGCCAGCTGAACTTACTACTGCCTCTGCCTGTGCGTTCATTAGTAGAGGTTCAGTCTCGTTCGACTGTTGTATGTATACAGAAGTAATTCCAACTGTAGGTGTAAAGGTATAACCAAATCCACCAGTTGTGATTCCGATAGGCCCTAAGACTGCTTCAGATATTACAGCAGTTGCAATCGCAGTAGATACAGGAGAACCACCAGTGAATACAACTTGTGGTGGTGTGGTGTATCCTGTGCCTGGATTAATTAACAACACTCTATCAACAGATTGATTTGGAACACCTGATCTACTTGTCATAATTGCAACAGCAGTTGCCTGAGTTCCTGTAGATGGTGATTCGATAGTCATGATAGGAACTGAGGTATATCCCCATCCTTCATAGTTGACAGTCAATCCTGTTACAGTTCCAGTTGCATCAATAGTTGCAACCACTTGAGGGAATTCAGAATCCATCTTACGAATGAATGTCGCATTAGTATTTGTAACAATATCAGTCTCTTGTTGAGTTTCTGATGTAGGAACTTGTTCTGCACTGGCAGTTCTTGTGGAATTATCACCAGTTAAGTTGACAGTTAGATGATCTAAGAATCCTTCAAATGATGCAGTTTGAGATGGAATAAAACCTTGTCCTGAAGCATCAGCACCCAGCTTCAGGTTATCACCAGCAAAGAACATAATTGGGTTTGCTGTGTTAAGACTGTTACTTATAGTTCCATTTACAGATATAGTTGCATCAGTATTATATTGTTCTACTCTAATAAAATTCCATGCATTTAAAGTAAGTTGTGTGGTATTTTCAATAGATCCAGAACCAGAAGCAAACACTATATTACCTGTTTCTCTGTAATATATCTTAAATCTATCAGTCCACATGACTGTTCCACCATTAGCTGCTGGATCAAACTTGGTAGGATATAACCAAAAACTTAGTGATAGTCTACCATTACCACTATCTCTAGAATCTACATTGGTTGTAAAGTGGAAGTTAGCACCAATAACCTCTGATATCGTGGTGTGGTGTAGTGAGTTACTACCAAACTTAATCTGAGATGATGTAGTGAGATTAGGTGGTGTGAAACTTATAGAAGGCACACTTAAGTAATTAGATCCACCACTCGTTAGAGTAACAGAATCAATACCACCTTCACTAATAGTTACAGTTCCAGAAGCCTGATTACCTTGTTTTGGTTTGTGTATTGTTACTGTTGGTGTTCCTCTATAGTTACCACCATCAAACATTGGAACACGTTGTACAGATTTAACACCAGCGACTGTGGATGCAAGAGATACATATGCCATTGCATTTTCAGATGTATCTTGTTCTAGTAGTAAGGTTATAGTCTGACCAGTGGTAGATCCAAAGTCCTCATCAACATCCACTCCTTCTTTATCTGTTAATCCATCAGGTAAATCAATGACCTCATCTTCAGGCTCAAAGATCTCACATCTGAATTCATACATGAATAGGTCATTTACTTGATAGAAAGGTACTTTTCTCTCAATATATTTTATTTCAAACAGAGCATTATCTAAAGGTAAGTAAATCAAATCACCTTCATGTGGAGACTTGGCATTTACTCTTTCACCTTCTGGAAATAAATTTATGAATGGTGTAATGAAATCATCATATCTTTCTTTAGATACAACTAGAGTCAACTCGTCTTGATCCCTAACACCAAACTTAGTTAGTACATCTGAAGGTGATCCAAAACCATCAACGTTAACTAGATATGCCTCCAATCTAAAACTATCGTCAAACTTAGAAGCAGTTATTTCTCTGATAACTGTATTTTGATTGACAATTTTTCTGGGTAAATATAGGATATCTTGACCGAACAACTGTAAGTGTTCGTTCACCAAGTCTTGAACTAGTCTTTGTTCACTTGGAGATCCATTTAGAAAGAAGGGTGATAAAGGCATTATCCAACAAAGTCTAGTGGTGGCATTGCATATTCAGACATTAGTTTCTCCATGAGAAGTTCTAATTCCGCTGTTGCATCATCATATAGTTGTCTACCATTTAGTTCTAGTCCGCCAGGCAGTTTAACTCCTGTAAATTTAATGAGATTCTGACCCCATTGTTTTTTTATTAAAGATGTGGTATACTGTTTAAGCCAGTAATCATTATATACCGCAGTCTCGCTCTGAGGATCGAGGATTCTGAAACAATCTATGATTATAAAATCATCAGTGCCAAGTTCATCCACATTAAGATCCATGTATAGTCTACTATTTTTCTTATTAAATCTTATCTGAACATCAGGATTTAACATGTAGTCAAGGGTTTCCAAATATGATTTTGTCATACCATAATTGAGTAAATCAATTGCCCCGTAGTAGTATAAATCATTAAGGAAGATCTGATATTTAAGATTGAACATACCAGCCGATATGGTTGATGAATCCATTTTAAATATCTTATTAATCCCGATGATAGTATCTGGTAAAGGTAAATACTTTGCAGTTTCTGTATAGTCTACTGATGAAAGACCACCGACTGAACTAGTACCAGTGGTTGTGGCCTGAGTACCTTTCATAGCTTCTTTTTCTGCTTCGGTGAATTGATGCTTTAAGAATACTCTATCAATTCCTTCACCATGTCTTTCATGGAACAATTGAATGGCGTCATCTATTAGATCATCAATTTGATCATCGTCAACATTGATTTCTAGAACTGGCTTTCCAAGTTTCCTAAGAGCATATTCTTTTAAATCATCTTTACTACTAGGTTTTGCCATTACCTTTACACATAAGTCTCCGAAGTATTTAGTTATATGAAAAAGTATTTTATTGATGAAGCAAAAACCTTTGCTATCAATACCCCTGTCGATGCGAGAGTTGAACTCATGGGTTGGGAAGAAATACCGATAGTTTATATCGACAATTTCTACAAGAACCCAAACATGGTGAGAAATTTGGCACTCAAATTACCACCCACATCAGATCCAAGAATATTAGGTGGTGTTACAGGATCAAGAGTAGCATCGTTCTTTGACTTTCAACACATCTATCCTATTTGGGTAGAAATTGCTCAAAATGTCTTTGGTTTAAAAAAAGAGGAAGAAGAGAAGTTTGAAGCATCTATGTTCTCTACCCCATTTAGTGTCAACGTAACTCAATCAAAAGATAGACCTGACTTACCTCATATAGATCTACCAGATGTAACTTCTAGAGGATGGGCTGGTTTAATATACCTCAACAAAGGTGATGAATGTAAAGGTGGCACTGGATTTTATACATATAAAGGACATCAAGTTAATCCTAAACAAGATGGTCTATGGGATAAAGATTATGTTTGTGACAGTATAGGGCCATGGGAACTAATGCACCTAGCAGAAATGAAATTCAATAGAATGATAATGTATCCAGCAACAGTTATGCATACTCCTTATGATAAACCAGGCTTCTTTGAAGGTGATGACTATAGATTAGTTCAAGTATTTTTTCTACCAGTTATATGATTATTCTTACAGGTTATCAAGGTTTTATAGGTCAAGCATTTAAAAAAAGACTTGATCCAGAAAACCTTTACAGAATTGAACAAAGTGGTGCATTTGATTTTTTAAATCAATATGACAAATGGGATGAAGTGGAGATGATTATACATCAGGGAGCCATATCAAGTACAACAGAAACGGATGTAAATAAGATTCACAAGTATAACGTAGAGTTTTCTATTGCACTGTTTGAAAAAGCAATAGAATATTCTATCCCAGTCAAATATGCTTCATCTGCATCTGTGTATGGTAAGATTCATAGTGAATATGGATATTTAAAAAAGACTATCAACCCATTAAACTTCTATGCACTATCAAAAGCAACTGTAGATTACTGGGTCTTAGATAACATGGATAGGTTTGAACAAGTGCAGGGATTTAGATACTTTAATGTGTATGGAGAAGGCGAAGAACATAAAG
>VTLG01007333.1_pt1 | contig 12137 bp, 13 predicted proteins | sample 4694571 | NCBI WGS metagenome assembly VTLG01 (sample SAMN12604809, study PRJNA352737) | marine metagenome | biome: ENVO:00000447; feature: ENVO:00000209|ENVO:00000569|ENVO:01000036; material: ENVO:00002151; isolation source: viral sequences binned using virsorter ... | reverse complement strand
TATATTAGCTACCTTATGAATTAAAGTAACTAATGTTTGATTGTCATCAGCATCTCGCTGGTTTAAAGTTTCCGATAATGCTTTCGCACCCATCTTCGCCTCTGTTCGAGAAAGACCCCCTGCATCTCGCAAGATTTTTTCCCACTCTCGAATACTTTTAGAATTACCTTTCACTGATTGAACCATAGCCTCTTCGTTCATTGGAAAAGTAACCAAGCTAATTTCCATAAGGTCAACTTCTTTAAGAGTTCTTACACCTCTTTTATTTTCGTTATAACCTTGTTTTGTTGGATCAGCTTTAAATCCTATTGACATACCATCTAATGCACCAATTTTAAGTAGTTCATAAGTATCTCTACCTTTTTGTGTACCTAAAGCTAGTTTGCCTTTTACATATAAACCTTTTGAATCTTCATAAATACTTTCAAAGACACCGATTGGTTCATCTGTTTTATGTTGGAATAACATTTTTACCTTAGATGCTGGTCTTTGTTCTAAAGACTTTGTAAATGCACCTTTTTGTACAATATCGTTTCCTTGATCTTCGTTACCAAATATAGAAGCATAACCTCTAAATATACCATTATCTTCTGATTTTACATCTGATTCAAAAACCAATTGTTTAATTTCTGTATCACAAACACATTCACCATCATCATCACACTCTGTATGTGATTTCTTTTTTGGTTTCTTGTGGTATGCTCTCTCTTCATCTGGTTTGTGTCCACCCATTTCATCTTCAGGTTTCTTACCAGGTTTTTCTTCATCTGGCTTGTGAGCACCTTTATCTTTCATAGCTTCGTCATAAGCACTATGTGTTGCACAAGGCATATAAATTCTTTTACCATTATCCATGTGAGAGTGTATTCCTACGCAACCAATTTCTTTTGCTCTTGCTCTAGCTTCATCTTCTGTTGCAAATACATCTTTATCTTTATGAGAACCTTTTGGTTTATCTTCTTCGTGTCCCATTTTATCATCATCATCATGATAACTTTTATCTTTATCTTTTTCTTTATCTTTTGGTTTATGGCCACCTTTGGCAATTACTTCTGTTAATGATTGAATTGCACTAGCCATTTTTTCTACATCTGACATTGAATATTCCTCCTTTTTATTCCTTGCGTTGTAAAGTGAATTGCACACAGCAAACCTTTGACCTCTTTTAGGAAAGTCTTGTACAGATGTTTTATCTCCCATACATCTCTCAATAAAGTCATCTCTTTTTTCTTTATCCCTTGGTTTGACTAGTGGCATTTTTATTTTTTACTTTTTATTTTTTTTACTATTTTATTAAACCACCCATACTTGTCATTACTTCGACAAACTATTACACCTAAAATAAATCCTATTAATATTTCCATAATTATCTCCTTATAAAAAATCAGGTGTAGTGTAAATTACAGAACACCTACAATTTATAGTTTCTCCTGGCGAACCACTTGGATCGCCTGGATATTTTAATCTTTCACCACCTACAACAAATTTTTGGTCTAAAGGTATTTGCTGACCACTTGCGATTGAATGAGTAACTCTAGTTCTAGCATCTTGTATTGCAATCCATTCTTTTTTGGTACCTGCAATATTCATGTTCTCGGCAGTTGTTTCGTTTGCCCAAGAAGCAGTCCTATGAGTTTCAGTACGAGCAATTAAGTTTGCTCGTGCAATACCAAAACCAATAATTGTATTTCTTAATAAAGTACCAGTTTCAGCATCAGAAAGACCACTGTTGTATCCAGTATTAATTGCATCAACAATTCTCTTTCTAGTTGTCTCATTTATATCGGTTACCAATGTACCAATATTTTCCTCAATATACAAGTTTAACTTTCTATCAAAATCAGAATCAAAGTCTTTAACATTTTGCATTCTATCTAATGCATAATTTTTAAAAGCATTAGCAATCATCGTATATTGTATTCTAAATATATTTTGCAAGTCTTTTCTAAAATCATTTATCTTTAAGTTCAAAATCGTTGTAGAACCTGTATTATATGCTTCAAATACCTCTACTGCCATCTTGTTATAGTATTGTTTTAATCTAGCTTCGTATTGTCTAATAAATGGTTCTCTTAACCTATTTTGCCTATGCCATTCTCTTTCTGCTACTTGTTTAGCACCAAAAAATTGGATTTGTCTTTTACTGAAAAACATTAGTGTATAGTTCCATGTGGTTCTTCATCGTGTATAATTTCAGGTGTAAAATCTAAAGCATGTGTGATAAATATATAACTTGCTAAATTCAAAGCATCTGATTTATTATTTAATGTCCCAATCCTAATAACAACGTTACATTCCTCTGTTTCTTTGCTTTCTTCGATGTATAATTTAGTTTCTACTTTCTTCATGTTTTTAAAGGGTGTCCTGATGGTAATAAATCAAGATCAAACTTTCCTCCTTGGAAACGACCTGTTCTAACTGCAAATAAAAACGCATTAACTCTGGCATAAGCCCATTGTTCTTCGCTTCTAACTCCAGGTCTAACAGATTGTCTATTAGTTCTGTAAGCACCAATCCCTCTTCTAAATACTGCTCCTAACATTCTCAAAGTAACTCTTTTACCTTTTTTATCGCCATACTTTTCGTTATGTGCTTCAACCTTTTTTTTCAAACCCTCTCTTACTGCGGCAGTAAGTTGTTTAAGTTCATCAAACTCTTGTGTTGCTTCTATTTCAATAAGGTCGTCATAATTTTTTCTACCCTCTGTTTTTTTGATAACTTCTAAAATTACATCTTTCATACCTTGCTTTCCAAGGTTGCCTATTACTCCCCACTTCATTTGTGCAACAACACCTGCTACATTTGATAAGTTAGGTTCTTTGCTACCACTTCTAAATGCCTGACCATCTCTAAAGTGCCTTGCCGCCCATGCTTCTCTTTCTTTGATCCAACTTAATACTCCTGGAGTTTCAACACCATCTCTAGCTTTAGCCCAAAGATTAAATGCTTCATTACCTCTTATATTGCCACCTGCTCTCCAAACTTTTGGATTATCGTTTTTAACATTTTGTGCAAAGTTAAAATCAAATTGTGGTCTTTCACTATTACGCAAAGATATTTTTTTGTTATCTCCTCTTTTTGGAAAATTAGTAAGTTCATCTTTTGTTTCACTTAAATCTGCATTTTCAATATCTTCATCTTCAATATTATTTTCTTCTTGTGGAATATCTTCATCTACCTCTGGTTGTGATTCATCACCTGCAACATTCAAAGGCATTAAAGTTGCTGGTACTAATAAACTGTCTCCGCCATCTATTGGTTCATAACCTAATTGCTCTCTAGCTTCGTTACGAGTAAGTATTCCATTTTGTACACCTTGCGTTACAGATTCAAAAACTCTTGTTCTTTGTTCTGCCATTGCTGGTATAGAATCAATGTCGTACCTTATTTCTAAATCTTCACCAAATCTTGGCACCAACCATTCATTTAGATCAGATTGTATTCTATCAAGCAAAGGTATGATTGTTTCGTTATACAATGCAAGTTTAGCTTCTGCAAAATTAGAGTAAGTTTGTGCATCAGGTATTCCTATAAGCTGACTTGGTACTCCAAAAATTAAAGCTATATCTTTCGCTGACATATTTTTTAATTGTATAAAATCCATATCTTTTGGACTTAAACCCATTTCTTTCCAATCAAAATCTCCCTCTAATAACATTGGCTTACCTGCATTACCAGTGCCACTGAATCTTTGAGTTAAGTCAGTCATTAATTGATTTCTTTGAGTATCAGATAATTGTATTTGCGCACCTGTTTCATCTTTAGGTTTAAAGACTACCGCACCACTAGGTCTTGCTCCATTTTGTAATAAATTTACATTGTGTTTATTTGCCAAGTTATGTTGATCAATATCTGTTGCCGCAGATTGTATTGGCGACAATCCATAGTAATCGTCCATTGGATTAAATAATTTTATATGTTTTACTTTTGAATTACCAGTTGCTGGATCAACTTCATAACTATTTGCTATCTGACCACCTATTATGTAATCGTATGCTTTTGGTATCGCTGTTTGCGATCCTTTAATTCTAATTCTATCAGGTCTTAAAGTGTAAAGTTCTATTGGTGGTGCATTATCCGCACCGCTTTCTAAAATATAACTATTACCTGAAATTAAAAGATACGAATATAAACTTGCAAAAAATTCTACCTGACCTTGTGTTGGATTCGGTGAATACATCAAATCAAGTAAAGGGTGTTCGTCAACCTCTTGTTCACCTCTAAATAAATTTATTTTAACTCTTGAAGCATTGTTTGCAATCAGATCAATACATTTTTTAACAATAGCATTTTCTGAATAACCCTCTTCGGAAAGCTGATCATATCTTGTTTTTTGCTGATAGCTTGTGTTTATATTATTGTAATAAACTATAGGTGCTTCTTTTCTGTTGATTTGTTTTACCTCTGGTTTGCTACCAAATAAATTTTTAAAATTATCAAATATACTTGCCATTAACTTATTCTCCAAAATGCTTTACCGCTTCTTAATGTTAGTTCTGTAAGTGCCCAAACAAGTGCATCTAATCTATCAGGACTGCCATTATAACTGATAGGATTATAATTACACATTTGATCTTCCAAAAAAGGAAGCGGTTTTTTATGTTTAACTCTCTTTTGCTCATATAATGCACTCACTGGTTCGGCTCGTAAATACTTACCTTTAGTTGCTCTTACACTTCCAAAATTAACATTCATATCTATCGTTCTTACAACCTTTTCAACTAAATCGCCACCATTATTTACTTCGGCAATAATTTTATCAGCATCGTATTTATAATATGCTTCAATAGATTTTCTTGCCCAACCATCTGGCGAATACTTTCCAGAAATATCATCAATCACATAATATAAATTATCTTGACCTATACCTGCTATAACAATACCAGTTTCAGAAGATGATTTGTTTTGTGTAACTGCTGGATCAATAGCAACAACGATTCTTTTAAATATTATTTCTTCATCTGTTTTCATCAAACATTCTTGAATCATATTTCTATTCCATAACGCACCCTCTACATCTTCAAGTATTTCAGCATATAATTCTTGTCTTCCTAATCTTGTACCCTCGTATTTTTCTTTTAATTTAGCTACTGCGGATTGTGCAAGGTTATCTACATTTTCAAATGTATTACCTTTCGTTAAATGCACATCTTTTGCATTTACTAGACTTTTTAATAGTTCTGTAGGTTTTGGTGTAGTAGTTATTACGCATTGCGGTTTATCTCCTAAACGCAATCCAAATAATAATTGATCAAATGTTTCTGGGTTTGCCCAGCTTCCTAATTCATCACACCATGCTCTATGAAATTGAGGACCACGCAATCTATCTGGTTGTTCAGCAGTGAAAGTTTTATATATTGTACCATTTTTTAATTTAAGTTCGCCAATACTTCTGTTCCAGTTTTCAATCAAATCAGGACTTATGCAAGATAATAAACCAGAAACTCCCTCAACGCATGTATCACGACCATCTCCAAATGTTGGTGTAACTATTGCAATCCTTGAATTAGGTTTGGTAAGTCCATAAAAAGCTACATCTTGCGCACCAGTCCTAGTTTTACCCCAACCTCTTCCAGCTAATATTAACCAAGTATTCCAATCACCTTTCGGTGTTATCTGTTTCGGTCTTGCTTTCTTGCACCAATTCAGATGATCCAGTAATATTTTTTGGTTTAGTGAAGTCAATCTCGTCAAATACTTTTCTGATTTCAATAAGCTGTTTCGGTTCATCAAAGAGTTTGTCTCCATCTTTTCCTGTAAGTTCATGATAATTTGTTTCTCTCCATCCTGCTTGTGTTTTTAACCAAAATATTTGTGCCGCAACATTGCCATCTTTTGCATTTTTGAATAGTGCTTGTGATATTACTGCATTTGCTCTTGCTTTACTAGTATCTAATTCTTCTCTAAAATGCTTTCTTAAAGTTGGTTCTGATATTTTAACTATTTGTGCAATTAACCTTTGGGTTACACCTGCAATAGCTAGTGCCTCAACAGTCTTTTTATCCTCATCTTTTTTTATAAATTGCGGTCTTCCAGGTTCCATATTTCTTTTTTTATAAACGAAAAAAATTAAAAAAACCAGTAAATCAATAGAAATTAGTAGTTTTTAGGGTCTTTTATTAGTGTTTTAAGCGAAAAAAACTATGTTTCCATTTTGTTCTTCTAAAAAACCGCTATTTTGAAGGGTTTTTGATATAATAAAAATTAATAAAAAATAATAAAAACTATTTACTTTATATAATAAAGTCGTATAATACTTACATGTCAATAACAAAAAAAGGAGAAAAAATGACTAACTTAAAAACAATACCAGTAAGTGAAACTAGAAAAGACCTTGCTGTAACTAAATCTTATACTTCATTAGATATTACTAATGCAGTCGAACAAGTCCTTGTTGCTCATGGATATTGCGAAAAGGATTCTTACGAATGCAATAGTTTTTTAATGGATACTCTTGAAACTTTAGGTCATTACAAAGGTGGTAAATAATGAAAAAAGAAGAGTTTATAAAAAATATAGCAGATCAAATTTGGAATCAAATTGATGCTAAAGGTATAGATTTTATGCTTCCTTGGGTAAAACAAGGTATGCCATACAATCTAGCTAGACTAAAAACTAAAAACCCTCACTACTATGGTATCAATAATTGGGTTCTATGGTTCGAGCAATCTCAAAGAGGATACAAATCTAATGTTTGGGGTACTCTAAAGCAGATAAAAGATGCTGGTGGGGAGTTATTAGAAAAACACAAAGAGTGGGGTTCAGCTACTCAAGTTATGTTATGGCAACCTTACCAAAAAGAAACAACTGCTAAAAGAAATTCAGCTAATTACAAAAAAGGTGATAAAAAAGTAGTTGATTCAGTATTTATGAAATTTTTTTGGGTTTATAATATGGATCAAACTACTTTAGCTGATAAATATAAAGGTGAAGTTGGCGAGGGTGCTGGTAATAAAGCTAATGTTGAAAGTTATGTAGCTAATACAAAAGCTATTATAAATCATGGTGGCGACAGATGTTTTTATAAACCTGATGCTGATTATATCCAAATGGTTGAAAAGTCTCAATTCAATTCAACTAATAATTCTACTGCAACTCAAAACTATTATTCAGTTTTATTGCATGAATTAACTCATTGGACAGGTCATAAATCAAGAGTAAATAGAGATTTATCTGGTACTTTTGGTGATGATTCTTATGCTTTTGAGGAGTTAATTGCTGAAATGGGTGCGGCAGTACAATGTTGTATGCTTGGAGTTACTAGCAAACCAAAAAAAGAAAGTGCTCAATATATTGATAGTTGGAAAAACAAAATCAAAGAAGAGCCAGATACTATCATTAAAGTTATGAGTGCTGTTAATAAAGCTGTTTCTTATTTAGATAAATTACAAGAAGTCAAAGTAGCGGCATAAATAAGTCTTAAGAAAGGCACGATCTACTATAGGTTGTGCCTTTTTTTGTACCCTTTTTATCTATATATGGTATTATTTTTTCATGAATATACAAGAAATGGAAATAACAAAAATTATTCCATACATAAATAATCCAAGAAAAAACCTTAATATTGACAAAGTTGCATCAAGCATTAAAGAGTTTGGATTTCAACAACCTATCGTAGTTGATGAAGAAAATATTATTATTGTAGGTCATACTAGATTTGAAGCGGCAAAAAAATTAGGTTTAGAAAAAGTACCAGTAACAATAGCAAAATTATCTAAGAATCAAGCCAAAGCATACAGAATAGCAGATAACAGATTAAATCAAGATGCTTCCTGGGATACAAAGTTATTAAATTTAGAATTTAACGATTTAATTGGCGATAATTATAATTTAGATCATTTAGGTTTTACTAATGACGAATTGGATAATTTATTCTTAAAAGATGAAAAAGAATCAGAGGAGGAACTAAATCCTGATGATTTTCCAGATGAAGAAATATCAGATGTGAAGATGGTTCAATTATTTTTTAACAAAGAAAATGATGAAAAATTTAGACAAGCAATAGATAAAATCTACAAAAAACATAACATTGACAATATTTCTGATGCTGTGTTAAGAGCAGTATTAAATGAAACAGATAGTATGCAAACAGATTCTTGATGAAGCTAACCTTAAAGAATTAGAGGGTAATTTTTTATCAGATAAATACATTAAATATCATATCACAGAAGATACAAAAGTCGTTAATGAGCAAGGTGATCCAATAGCTGTATTCAAAAAAAATGCAGTACATAAAGATATTTTAAATAAAGTTAGACCATCATTTAGAAAATCAATAAGTATTTCAAATAATAGAGGTCAAGCGGCAGGACCTATACCACAAGATTTAAAAAAAGGTGATAAATTTGATGGATTAACTGTGGGTAGAGTTGAAAAAAATAGATTTTATCCATTAGTTGATGGTAAAATAAGTAAATCACCGAAAGCAAAAGCAGTAGCAAGTAGCATCATAGGTTATAGCGATAGGTATCCAAGAATACCTTATTGCAGAAGAACGATGTTCACACAAAGGAATTGGTTACATTACAATAATTGTTTGCCCTACATTAGAGAAGTAAATAATTTTTTTAAAGATTATTTACCCAAAAGATATAATATACAAAAAAAAATGTGTGAGAAAACATCACAAGATTTTGTTATAAAAGATACTGCTTTTAGTACAGTTACAGTAAATAAAAATTTTAGGACTGCCTCACATTATGATGCTGGAGATTTAAAAGAGGGTTTCGGTAATCTTGGTGTATTATCTTTAGGAGAATATGAGGGTTCAATAACAGTAATACCAAAGTATGGTATAGGACTAGATTTAAAAGATGGAGATTTAGCTTTATTTGATGTTCATGAATTACATGGTAATACAGAATTAAAAAAAAAAGGTTGGTATGAAAGAATATCAGTAGTTTGCTATTATAGAGAAAAAATGATTTATTGTGGTAATGCAGAATACGAATTAAATAGAGCAAAGACAAATACAAAAAAGGTAGCAACAGATGAAGAATTGCAAAAGGGTAATGCTATTCGTAATGAGATTTTGTCATGTGCGGAGTAATTGGTATAAATAGTATTGATTACATTGATCCTAATGTAATAAAAAAATTGTTAGAACAAACTAGAATACGAGGATTACACGCAACAGGTGTATCTTTTATTTATAATAGTAGAATATTTTCAGAAATAGTACCAGCACCATCAACAGATTTCAGAGTATTAGATTTTAAGATAAAACATTTAATTGCACATTGTAGATATAGCACATCTGATTTAGAATATAATCAACCAATATTTACAGAGGATTTTAGTATTGTTCATAATGGGGTTATTGATCAAAGCGATCCATCTGGTTGGGCAAAAAAATATAATATGAATTTTAGAACAAGAAACGATTCTGAAATAATATTAAATTCTTGGGTAAAAAATAAACACCCACTACTCTTAGATGGTTCTATGGCATCAATTATATTATCTTTAAAAGAAAAAAGTATTAATTTTTTTAGAAACGAACAAAGACCTTTATATTACACACAAAATAATACTACTACTATTATAGCTAGTACATATGATATACTTGAAAGATCAGGTTTTGAAAATATTACCAAAACTTTACCATGTGTTGATTATAAATTAAAAGATAATATTATTACAAATAAATTGATCAGAGAACCATTAGAAGATTTACAATGAATATAGATAATTGGTCGTATGGTTACGAGGTTGAATGGGGAGATATAAATAGAAAATTAAAAATACCATCTCATTTAGGCTCTTGGGAGATAGCAGAAACTGATATACTTAATTTAAAAGAACCAAATAAATATATTGCATGTGATCCTTTAGGTATAAAGCCATGCTTCGGTGGTGAAATAAATACTACACCAAATATAAACTACAATGATCAAGTAAATAAAATTTTAGAATTATATAAATTTTTTAAAGAAAATGGGAGTGATCCAACTACGAGTTGTATAAATCATGGTCATGTACACATACATATACCTGGTTTAATAGAAAATACTAATTTATTAAAAAAATTAATTATATATATTAAAAAAAATCAAAAAATTACAGTTGATGCTTGTTATAAATTTTACTCACAGCCAATTATGAAAAAATTAAAAGGTTGTACAGCATATTTAAAACTTGATGGTGGCAGATTAATGCCAGATTTTATGTGTGATAATATTATAAACAAATCAGAAAATTTTCAGCATTTTATCAAATTACATAGTGCTGGTAAAGATGCAATTTCTTTAGGAAGACCATTCAGGTATGCAATAAATACATACTGCTTAAAACACACTAAAACAGTTGAGTTTCGTTGTTTTAGAGCAACCATCAAAAAAAAAGAATTAGAAGATCAATTTAAGTTCGTAACAAAATTTATGTATCATGCATTAACTGATCACAAACCTGTATTAAAAATTTTACAAGAGTATGAATATGATTTTCCACCTTTTAACTTTAGTGCAAAAGAGTATGTTGGTTGGTTAAATACAAAATATGATAAATCAAGAGGCGAAAAAAAAAGAAAATTTATTTCTGTTTAAAAAGTGTGATGTAAATACATTTAAAAAAAGCATAACAGATTTTAAAGAAGATAAGTTTGCCAATACTTTTGTTTCTAAAGCAAATATGCAAAAACAATGGCAATATTGCGTTGGATTATTTGATAATGAAGAATTAATGGGTGCAATAATAACAACACACTCAAAAAGAGAGCCAAAAGTAGCAAATCTTCAATTATTACATACCTTTTATAAACATAGGAAAAAGGGTGTCGGTAGAATGCTTTGTCAGTTTAGTTTAAATCAAGCTATTAGAAATCAATGTTGGTATTTTAGAGTTTCAGCAGAGCCTGATGCAGTTTCTTTTTATAAAAGGATTGGTTTTACTATGCTAGGTGAACAAAAGTCTAAATGTCAATTATCAATGTTTAGAATAACAAGTAATATATTTCAAAATAATACTTTTAATAAAAATGATCCTTATATTAAAAAAGCTATTTTTAAGAAAGGTAAAGGTGGTTGTGTTAGAGTTTTCTAAAGATTATAGATTGAAAGAAAATAGAAAAGATGCTTTTTTGTATTGGTGTTATTGGTCTTTAAAGTACAAAGATTGCGATCCTGCTTTATGGTTATTGAATTATTTATTTAATAGATACGAACATAATATTGAACAAAAATATTGGATTGCATGGATATATGGCACTACCTATCATTTGCCTACTGCATGGATTATTTGGAATGAGTTCCCTGATTTTGAGTTAGTTGATTTAGAAAGATTAAAAGATTGGAACAATAATAATTATAAAAGATTAAGATACCAAACTGATACAAAATATAATAAAGGTTTTTTACCACAACAATTTGAGAGTTATAGAGATTTTATTGATAATAAATCACAAAGAAATGTTTTTAAAGTTTATCAAGGTAAATATAATCTGTTAAGATCAAAGATAATTAAAAATTTTTACAAATTTGGTAGGTATTCAACTTGGTTTTATATGCAAACTTTGAAAGATTGTGTAGGATTACAAGTATTACCGAACAATTTAGTTTTATCTGATAAATCAGGTAGTAAATCGCATAGAAATGGACTTTGTTATGCTTTGGGTAAAGATGATTGGGTAAATAAAACTTTATCAAATGATTGTATTAGTTTTTTAGAGTATGAAGCTAAAGATTTGCAACTTAAACTAGAAAAAAAATATCAAGTAAAAATTGATTTATATCAGATGGAAACTTGCTTATGCTCTTTTAAAAAGATATTTAGAAGGTCAAGAGGTAGATATTTAGGTTATTATTTAGATAGACAAGCAGAAGAGATTAAACAAGTAGAAAAAGATGGTTGGAATGGTATAGATTGGTCGGTTTTTTGGGATGGCAGAAATGAAACTTTAGAAAAAAAATTAAGTGATAGTAAAAATATTAGACAAAATTTGTATAATACATTTTTAGATTCTGGAGGGTTTGATTACAAAACAATATGAAATGTGTAGCAATAGGTGGTGAACCAGCAACTGGAAAAACGACTTTAGTAAAAGAAATACTTAAAGATCAACAAATGCAAGACTACAAGTTTGGACTTTTAAGAGGTCATCTTTTAGAATCTTTAAATTTATTAGTATTAGGTATTTATAA
>VTLG01004912.1_pt1 | contig 12137 bp, 6 predicted proteins | sample 4694571 | NCBI WGS metagenome assembly VTLG01 (sample SAMN12604809, study PRJNA352737) | marine metagenome | biome: ENVO:00000447; feature: ENVO:00000209|ENVO:00000569|ENVO:01000036; material: ENVO:00002151; isolation source: viral sequences binned using virsorter ... | reverse complement strand
TGAAAGAATATCAACATCTTTTATTGATGTTCCAAAACCAAGAACAACAAAAACAATTGAAGAGGAAGCAGTAACTTATTCAACAGGCGATCCTATATTTGTCAATAATATTTTTGGTTCTCCAAGTCTAGGAATTGGAACTACTGCAACAGTATCTTTACTTGACAAAAGAAGAGGTGGTAGTGGATCTGAAATAGGTCTTGCAAGACTCTACGATTTTAAAGCACAATCTGCGAGTTATGTGAATAATTCTACCAAATATGAAATTCGTATGTTTGATATAAAAACTTTTACGAATATTAAAGTTGGAACTGCGATTACATCATTATCATCCTCAGATCATATTCAAGGTGCAAGAAGTGGTGCTGTTGGATTTGTAAGATCAGCAATCACGAACTCAACTGATTTTAGTTTAATTGATGTAGATGGTCAATTTGTAGACGATGAATCAATAATAATTAATGGCGTTCAAGATGGAAGAACAATAACTAGAGTTGACGATTTTTCATTTAATGACGTAAAATCTTTAAAGAGTGCTGTTGGTGTATCAACATTTGAAGCAGATCTCACACTTGACAGTAAAAAAAGACTTAATACTTTTGTCACTGGTAATTTAAGATTAAGTAATACATCTGGAAATGCTGGTATTATTACTGCCTCAGGGGCAAATTTTGCTGGTATTGTCACATCGAATAACGTTGTAAGTTATACTGTTCCTGGCGAAAAACTTCCTCGTTTTAATAGAATTACAGGAGTCTCAACTGATGGAACTCAAGTAAATGTGGTTGGTGTTGCCTCTGTCACTAACGTTTGTGGTGGTGGTGTTTTGGATGGTTTAATTGCAGGCTCACTTGATGTCAGCGATCTTACACTTCTTAATCCCAGATTTAACACAGGAGATAGTAGTCTTGTGACACCTGTAGAACATGATAATCTTGAGAGTCTTGACGTAACCAATACAACAATTCAATTAAGAAAACAATATAGTGATATCACAGTCACAAATAATCAATTTACATCTCCTGATGCTGGTGCTAATTTATTCTTTCAACCATTTGACGAAGAAAGATATTTTGTATCATACAATGATGGATTGATTGAACCATTAAAAGAGAGTCAAATTAATATTGCTGCTGATAAGAAGACCGTAACTTTTGTAGGATTAAGTTCTGTTTCTGGAAAAGCAAATCTATTTGCAACTGTTCTTAAATCAAAAGTTAAAACTAAACAGAAAAAGTTAAACGATTCTAATGTATTGATTATTAATCGTTCAACTCTATCAGCATCTGGTATTGGAACAAATAGTTTAAATGATGGATTAACTTCAAGTAGTGTATTTGGAACTAGAGTTCAAGACAGTAAAATATCTTTAAATGTGCCTGATGCTGTAAGTTTACTCGCTGTTATTGAATCTAATGATAATGGAGATCCTGATTTACCATCTCTTACCCTAACAGCTTATGATGGCCCTAGTGGAAATAATTCAGATTTAATTGCTGGTGAACAAATAACTGGATTGAATAGTAACGCAGTTGCACTAGTTGTTGAAAAACCAAATGTAACTACATTAGGAATTGTTTTCTTAAATCAAAATAGATTTAATGTTGGTGAAAAGATAAAGACACAAAAATCAGGAGTCACAGCTTCTGTAACTGCAACCACAGATGGTGATAGAAATATTACAGATCAATATGTTTTAGATACCAATCAAAAACCGACTTTCTATGATTATTCGTTTATTGAAAGAAAAGGAACATTTGAAGCACCAACAAATAGATTAAAGATAGTATTTAAAAATTTCTTCGTAACATCAGATGATGTCGGTGATTTCTTTACCGCATCAAGTTATCCATCTGGAACAGAAAAATTAATACCAACTATAGTTACGGATGGTGATTTTGATGTTTCAAATAAAGATCTAATTGATATTAGACCAAGAGTTGCTGCATACAACACCTCTTCTGCAATTTCACCCTTTGATTTTAGATCAAGAACTTTTGCATCACAAGAAAACAATATTCCAGATCCTTTAGTCCCTGATGAAAATTTAATTGTTAGTTATAATTATTATTTACCTAGAAGAGATAAGTTATTTCTTAATAGATCTGGTGAATTTATTTACTCTCAAGGTGTTCCCTCAGACAATCCAACAGAACCACAAGCAGTTGATGATGCAATTGAAGTCGCAAATATTTCAATGCCTGCTTTTGTGGATGATATTCGACAAGTTAGAATTGTAAGAACGAAACATAAACGTTTTACAATGGCAGACATTGGAAGACTTGAAAAAAGACTTCAAAATGTTGAGTATTATACATCTCTATCACTTCTTGAAACTGACACCGCAAATTTACAGATCACTGATTCAGATGGTTTAAATAGATTTAAATCAGGTTTCTTTGTAGATAATTTCAAAAAACATGCAGCTCATCAAATAGGTCATCCAGATTTTTCTTCAAGTATTGATGCTAAAAATGGTTATCTAAGACCAAGCCACTACACAACTTGTTTAGATTTAATTGTCGGTTCTAGATCTTTTATTGGAATTGGAACAACTGCGAATCCAACTTTAGATATTAATCATCTAAATGATATCGATGGTGAAAATATTAGAAAAACAGGAAGATTACTTACCTTAGATTATAATGAAGAAGAATATATAAAACAAATTTATGCTTCAAGAATTGAAGATACAAAACGAGTAGATGCAAACGTAATTGAAAAAACGGAAGAATATGATGCAGCAGTTGCTAGATTAGGAATTGACACTCAAACTGGGTTCGGTGAAGCTGAATGGGGTTCTTGGCAATCAGATTGGTCTTCCGAAAGAGTTACTAGAACTTGGGATGAGGAATCGTGGTCAAACTTAGGAACTATTGCTCGTAATGCACTTCCACCCAACACAGAAGCAAGATTCAATTTTCAAAATTTTCGTATTCGTAGAAGAAGACGTGGCGGATCTAATCCTCCTTTTACGCCCTCTGTAAGACTTAACAATGGTAGAAGAGTACCACTAGACAGAGCAATTCGTAACGCTAGATTACAAACTTTTAGAAGATTTCAAGATGTTGAAGTTACAACTCAACAATCAAGGCAGGGTCTTGCATGGCGAGTTACTCCTCAGATTACAAATCAGTCTTTAGGTGATAGAACTTTAAGTCGTGATATTATTCCCTTTATGAGATCTAGGAATATTGAGATCATAACTCATCGAATGAAGCCTAGCACTCAGTTTTATGTTTATTTTGATAATGTTGATGTGACCAGTTTTGTTACACCTAAATTTATAGAAGTCAACATGACTAACGGTGTTTTTCAAACAGGTGAAACTGTAAAGGGAACTGTCAATAATAATGAATTCTCATTTAGACTTGCATCTCCAAATCATAAGGAAGGCCCATATAATGCACCTACAAAAGTTGCAACATTGAATCCATATCTTGGCGGATCCTCTGGTATTTCAACTGTATATTCAACATCTTCAACTGTTTTAAATGTAGATACATTTAGTCTTTCAACTCAAGTGCAAGGTGATTTCTTTGGAAATGTTCAAAAAGATATGAAACTTGTTGGACAGACAACTGGTGCAGAGGCGACAGTGACAGATGTGAGATTAATATCTGATTCTATTGGACAGTTAAGTGCGACTTTCAATATTCCAAATCCAAATGTTGATGCGAATCCAAGATTTGAAACTGGTACAAAAACACTTCGATTAACAACAAGTTCTACAAACTCAACAATTCCTGGCACTGTTACAGGATCTGCTGAAGCTAATTTCTCAGCTCAAGGTGAATTAGAAACTGTTCAAGAAACTATCGTAAGCACTAAGACTCCTCAGATTGAAAGAGTTACGATAGAGGAACAGAGAGTAGTCAATGATAGAATTCAAAGATTAGTTTCTTCAAGAAATCGTGCCTTTGGTACTGTAGGTCGAAGAAGATGGGGTGATCCACTAGCACAAACATTCCAAGTAGATACCACTGGTGGTGTCTTCCTTACATCTATTGATGTTTTCTTTCAGTCTAAAGATGAGGAATTGCCTGTAACTTTAGAAATTAGAACTGTTGAAACAGGTTTACCAACACAAAAAATTGTTCCCTTTAGTATTGTTACATTAAACCCATCTGAAATTAACATTTCACAAGATGGAACTGTGCCAACCAAATTTACATTTGAGTCTCCAGTATTTCTTACAGGCGATAATACAGATTTTGCGATAGTTCTTCTTACTGCCTCTGAAAATTACAATGCGTGGATATCAAGAATGGGAGAGACTGACATATCAACTGTTGGATTACCCGATGAACAACAAGTCATAATCAGTCAACAACCATATTTGGGTTCGTTATTTAAATCTCAAAATGGATCAACATGGGATCCAAGTCAATTTGAAGATTTAAAATTTGTTTTAAATCGAGCAATCTTCAACACAAATCCAGGCGTAGGTAGATTCTTTAATTCAGAATTGAGTGTTGGTAATGATCAAATTATAAAATTACCAGAAAATTCAATTAAATCTTTATCTAAGAAAGCGATAGTTGGATTAGGTGTAACTATTCCAGATACAGCTGGATTAGTTCCTGGCGTTACAATTAGTCAGTTTGGTAACTTAAATGCATCTGCGACTCTCATAAGTGTTGCTGGTGTTGCAACTATGGGTGGCCCAAATGATTTAAGTATTACCAATCCTGGCGTTGGTTATACACCTCAAAGTGGTTCTCTCACATACACTAATGTTCCAATGATTACTCAAACAGGTGAGGGAAGTGGAGCAGTTGGAAGTGTCACAGTTAATAATGGAGTTGTTAGTGCAGTCACTCTTACAGATGGTGGTAAAAACTTTGCAGTGGGTGACACTATTGGAGTTTCAACATTAGGTTTAGGAAATGGAAGTGGTGCTGTCGTATCTGTGGGATTAATCACCGAGAGAAATAGTATTGTAATCGATAACGTTCAAGGTTCATTCAACACTGGTATTGGAACAATAGGATTTAATAACGGATCACAGGTTCTTGGATTAGATGGAACAACTGGTCTTGGTGTTACTGCTGATGGTAACATTGGAAGCGGTGTTACTATTACGACTTTTGATGTTGATACAAATAATGATGGATTACACTTTAAGGTTGATCATAGGGCTCATGGATTACATGCGTTCAATAATCTAGTTAAGATATCTGGTGTTGACTCTGATGTACCATCAACTAAATTGACTGCTGATTACGATGGTTCAGCTCTATCAGATATTCCTGTAGTTGCAACATCTAATTTTGATACTTTTGAAGGTGTTGGAGTTGGAACAACCAACTACGGATATGCAATCTTAGGTAATGAAATTATATCCTACACTGGTGTTTCAGATAGTTCCATCACTGGTATTACAACCAGAGGTATTGACAATACGGTCAAATCAAGTCACTCATCTGGTGATGTGATTAAGAAATATGAATTTTCTGGAGTTTCTCTCCGAAGAATTAATAAAACTCACGATATGAATAGTCCATCTGCGACTGTTTCAGATCCTAAAGATTTAGATTTCTATCATATTAAAGTTGATATGAATAGTGATGGTACAGATAGAAGTAGTGGATCTTTACCAGATCGTTTCTTCTCATCTACAAAACGTGGTGGTGGATCAAATGTAACTGCGTCACAAAATATTCAGTTTGAGACAATAACACCTAATGTTCAAACAATGACACCAAATGGAACATCTGTTGGTGCAAGAATTAGAACAATTTCAGCAACAAGTGTCGATGGTACAGAACAATCATTTGTTGATCAAGGATTTGAATCTATATCTATTGATGAACAAAATCATTTTGAAACACCTCGAATGGTTGCATCTAAGGTAAATGAGAATCGTCAATTATCTGATTTACCTGGCAATAAATCAATGACGTTTGAAGTTTTATTGTCATCTGATAATGAAAATCTATCACCTGTTATTGACTTAGATCGAGTTAGCACAATTTTAACAACAAACAGAATTAATGATCCTGTTTCTAATTTTGCTTCAGATTCAAGAGTTAATAGAACTGGTGAAGATCCTTGTGCTGCTACATACGTTTCAAATTTAGTTAAACTAGCAAATCCAGCATCAAGTCTTAAAGTTAATTTTGCTGCATATCGAAGAAATAGTGCTGACATTCGTGTTGCGTATAAAATAATTTCAAAAGGATCAACTGAAAATAGTTTGGATAGAGATTTTGAATTCTTCCCAGGCTTCGATAATCCCGAAAGAGTTATTGCTGATAACAGTGGAAGACCAGATGATAATGTCACTCCTTCTGTTGGTTCAGAATTTAAAGATTATGAATTTTCGATTGATGAATTACCTCCGTTCACTAAGTTCCAAATTAAAATTGATATGATTGGAACTAATCAGGCAGAACCACCATTTATTAAAGATCTAAGAGCTATCGCACTTGCATAATGGATAATTACATTCCAGTTGAGGGACAATCTGGACTTTATCGAGATTCAGATTCTACAGCGATCATCAACGCAGATGAAAAAGCTTATCTAGATTACATGAAACGTAAAAGTATCGTGAAAAATAAAAATCAAGAGTTAGATCAAATGAAGGAGGATCTTAATAATGTTAAGGGTGAGCTAGGAGAAATTAAAGATCTTTTATCTACTCTTGTTCAAAAACTAAATAATTAGAAAAATGGCACAACAGATAATCACTTTTGACCCAGATGTGGGTGTTCCAATGGGTGTGAATCTAACCATGTTCTCTGGTGCTGATTTCAACACCACTTTCACGATTAGAACTTCTGCTGGTTCGAGTATAGATTTTACTAACTATACTGGAAGAAGTAATATGAAGAAATCTGCGATTGGAACTGCGAACACTTTTGGTGTATCACTTGGAGACACAGATGGAAAAGTAACTCTATCTATGGGCTCAACTGTTACCAGAAGTTTAGCTGAAGGTAGATATCTATATGATATCAATGTAAGTTCTGGTTCTACTTTCTTTAAAATTATAGAAGGTAATGTGCTTGTCAGAACAGGTATTTCAACTTAGAGGTGAAGAATGGCTCAACCAAGTTCCAGAGAAGGATTAATAGATTACGCAAAAAGACAGTTGGGTTTTCCTGTCTTAGAGATTAACGTTGCAGATGAACAGTTTCAAGATCTGTTAGACGATGCTATCCAAATATATCAAGAGAGACATTATGACGGCATCGCAAGAATGTATTTGAAGTATAAAATTACGCAAGATGATATTGATAGAGGACAAGCAAGAGGAGGAGATTCAACTTTAGGAATTACAACAACAACCACAACATCAACTGTTGGACTATCAACAACTTTTGATCTTGAAGAGAATAATAATTATATTCAAATGCCTCCATCTGTAATTGGAGTTAATAATATTTTTAAAGTTAGATCAGATACAGTTTATGATGGTTTGTTTAATATACGATATCAATTATTTTTAAATGATTTATATGCCTTTGGATCTATCGATCTTCTTCAATATTCAATGGTTCAAACTAAATTAGAAGACATCACTTTCTTATTAAATCCAAATGTAAGATATAGATTTAATATTCGTCAAGATCGTCTTTATATTGACGTTGATTGGGCAGCTGCAGTAAACGTAGATGACTACTTTGTGATTGATTGTTTCCGTGTCTTAGATCCAGAAGATTTTACAAAAGTGTATAATGATCAGTTCTTAAAGAGATACTTCACTGCTTTGTGTAAAAAACAATGGGGTATGAATTTGATTAAGTTTCAAGGTGTTCAATTGCCTGGCGGTATTCAGTTAAATGGTCGTCAGATATATGATGATGGTGTCAGAGAACTAGATGAAATCAGATCTAAGATGTCAAGTGATTACGAAATGCCACCACTTGACATGATTGGATAATGTTAAATCCATTTTTTCTACAAGGTTCTCAAGGAGAACAAGGTTTAGTACAGGACTTAATTAATGAACAATTAAGGACGTATGGCCTTGAGTGTCATTATATACCTCGCAAATTGATGACATCGAGAACCATCATGAGAGAGATAACTGAATCAAGGTTTGATCAGGCATTTCCTCTCGAAGCATATTTGATGAACGTTGACGGATATGCTGGACAAGGAGATATACTTTCAAAGTTTGGTGTTCGAGTTACAACTGAGGCTACATTTGTTATTTCAAGAGAGAGATTTGAGGAGTCAGTTTCACCATTCTTAGAAAAACAAGAAGATGATTATGAAATATCGAATCGTCCAAGAGAAGGTGATTTACTATTCTCTCCTTTAGGAAGTAAACTTTTTGAAATCAAGTATGTTGAATTTGAAAAACCAAACTATCAATTAAGAAAGAATTACACATATCAACTTACATGTGAAGTCTTTGAATATGAGGATGAGGTTATTGATACAAACGTTGAGAAAATCGATAAGGTCGTTCAGACAGATGGATACGCTGCAAGACTTATTCTATCTGGTGTTGGTGCGACTGCGACTGCAAATACAACTCTTAACTTTGGTGCAGTTCAACAAATATTCGTACAGAATGATGGTTATGGATATCTCACCGCACCCACTGTTTCAATCAGTACATCACCTGGCGTAGATGCGACTGCTGTTGCAATCATGACATCTCGTTCTGGCATCGGAACTGCTAAATCTATCGACAAAATTCTTTTAATCAATCCTGGCAGTGGATACATCGGAATACCCACTGTAACCGTGCCAGGCACTGGTATAGCGACTGCTGGCATCACGACTCTAGGTTCGGTAGGTATTGTTACAATTACGTCTGGTGGTTCTGGTTACACTACTACACCAAATGTTGCGATTACTACCGCACCATCAGGAGGAACCGATGCAACTGCTGAGGCCGTCATGGTTGGTGGAACGATTAGTGCAATCAGAATTAGTAACGCTGGTAGCGGATATACGACAGCACCAACAATTACAGTCGGTGCTGCAACATCCATAGGAGATGGTAATTATATCTTTAATGAAACTGTTCAAGTTTCCTCTGATTCCTCAGAGACTGCAAGAGTTAAAGTATGGGATGCTGACTCTAGAACTTTAGATGTTAGTATGTTAACGAAAATGCAGTTCCAAGTTGGTGAGAAGATAAAAGGACTTGAATCTGGTGCAGAATACGTCATACTATCTGTAAGTTATGATCAACCAAATGACTATCCAAATGAGGAGTATGGAGCAAACCAATATAACGATAATGCAAACTTTGAGTCTGAGGCGGATGCAATTCTAGACTTCTCTGAGGGCAATCCGTTCGGAACATTCTAAATAGTTAGAAAGCTTTGATATGTTAGGTACTTATTTCTATCATGAGATATTAAGAAAGACAGTTATCGGTTTCGGAACTCTCTTTAATAATATTAACATTCGACACAAGGATGCGAGTGGGACAAATTTTAGTGTCATGAAAGTGCCATTGGCCTATGGCCCAATGCAAAAATTCTTGGCAAGAATTCAACAACAACCAGAATTAGAAAGAGAGATTGCAATAACTCTACCCAGATTATCTTTTGAGATGCAGGGAATACAGTATGATCCAACTCGTAAAACTGGAATCGCACAAACGTTTCTTGCGAAAGGTGGAACAACTGCAAAGAAAGTTTATATGCCTGTTCCATATAATGTTTCATTTGAACTTAGTATTATGGCTAAGTTAAGTGATGATGCTCTACAGATACTTGAACAGATTGTACCTTACTTTCAACCATCATTTAATATCACAATTAATTTGATAGATTCGATTGGTGAGAAAAAAGATGTGCCTATTGTTTTAGAAAGTATTAATTATAGTGACCAATATGAAGGAAGTTTTGAAACTCGTAGGACAATCGTTTATACTTTAGGATTTACTGCGAAGACATATCTATTCGGCCCTGTTGCAGATGATCCAGCAGGTCTCATCAAGAAAGTTGATGTTGATTACTATGGTAACACAAACATTAAGACTGCGAAGAGAGTTCAGAGATACAGTGCAACACCACTCGCTAAACAAAATTATGATGATGATACAGCGACAGTTCTTGACGGTGCAATATCTGAGAAGGTCACAACCTTCAAGGTAAGTGCAACCACTGATTTGGCTGCGAATCAGAGAATCATCATTGACACTGAAATCATGAAGATTAGAAGTATCAGTGGTCAGAACGTAACTGTATTCCGTGCTCATGATAATACAGTTGCTGCAAAACATGAACACAACGCAACTATCGGTGTTCTCAGTGCAACTGATAATGCATCGATTGAATTTGGTGATGACTTTGGATTTGATGAAATGTCATCATTCTTTAGTGATGGTAAGGAGTTCAGTCCTTCACAAGGTATAGACATCTAGGAGAGTTATGAAAAATTTTGATTCTATCGAGGAAGCACTTAACGTTGATACAGAGGTCGTTGAAAACGATAAGATTGAACCTCGAAAGAATCAACTAAAAAAGAGTGAACAAAATGATTCTGAAAAGGATTATGAATACAGTCGTGCAAATTTATATTCCCTAGTTGAGAAGGGACAGGAAGCGGTGAATGGTATATTAGAATTAGCACAAGAATCAGATTCTGCAAGAGCATATGAAGTCGCTGCAACCACAATTAAGGCAGTTGCAGATACAACAGACAAACTTATTGACTTGCAACAGAAAATGAAGGATCTTGAACAAGATCCGAACAAAGGCCCTACCAATGTCACAAATGCATTGTTTGTAGGTTCAACAGCGGAGTTATCAAAATTAATCAAGAATCAAAATAAAGATGATAAATGAAATCTCCAGAACTCACAGAATTTTTTAGTCTTCTCGGAAAGGCCAAGAAAGAAAAGAAAGAGGAGTTTGATAATCTTCTCAAAGAGGCAGACATCAATCTTGATGTCTTAACTTCGACTGTGGTTACTGGAATTAAGGAAGCAAAAGTAAATATAAAGAAACAAAAAAAGAAAGAAGAAAAATTAATCGAACAATTAGATTCGATAATAGATGTAATCGAAAATCCAAAAGAGGTCAAAGATATCACAGAACCAGCAGTCACCGTTGGAGTGCCTGAAGATTTTGACGTGTCTTCTTTGGAAGACGCTGATGATAATCCATCATTTGAAGTTGTTGATTTAATCAAACCAGAACCCATTAAGACACCAAAAATAAGTGATACTGTTGCACAGGCAATTAAATTTATCGAAGAAACAAATATTAAAGAAGAAGTTGAAAACGCAGATGAGACAAGTGTAGATGATCTCAAATCAGAAATTAAACAAGTAAGAGATATATTATATAAAGTTCTTGCACACGGGCCAGGATCTGGTGAAGTTAATCTATTAAAACTTGATGACGTTGATGAGGATAGTGTAAAGGTAGATGGTAAAGTTCTACAGTATCAAGCATCAAGTGGTAAATTTATAGGTGGTTCTACTTCAGGTATTGGAACACAGGATAGTCTAAACACATCAGGAATCATCACTGCTGCACAGTTCTCAGGATTTAGTCATTTAATAGCACCACATGCATCAACTAAAACAATCACAGTCAAGGTTGCGACTAAGATAGATGGAGAACACAGATATTATGGAACAGGAAGTGATAACGGATATGTTTTAGATAATGTTCAATCACCATTTCTCACACTCACGCCTGGCAGAACATATCGTTTTGATGTGTCAGACAGTTCAAATAGTAGTCACCCATTTCGATTTTATCTTGATGCTGCAAAGGCGACTGCATATACAACAGGAGTTACAGTAGGTTCTGGTTATGTTGATTTAGAAGTTACAGATTCCACACCAACTGTTATTCATTATCAGTGCTCATCTCATGGTTATATGGGCAATGCGATACAAGTAAATTCAAGTAACGCAATCAAGTTAAACAGTCAGGCTGCGTCATATTACTTAGATTATGATAATTTTTCAAACACTCCAACCATACCGTCAAATAATAACCAACTGACGAATGGTGCTGGATATATCACAACCTCATTTACTAATACCAATCAACTCACAAATGGCGCTAACTTTATTACTGCAAGTGATAATATTACAGGGACATCTGCTGGATTAACAGGAACACCAAGTATTACAATTAACGGACTGAATGCAGCGACTGGAACGTTTAGTGGTAATGTAACTGTTGGAGGTGTCTTAACAT